>Ga0307512_10001041_pt1 | contig 40636 bp, 37 predicted proteins | sample 14_EM_MG_FD_200267 | JGI IMG/M metagenome (GOLD analysis project Ga0307512, IMG submission 200267) | Populus trichocarpa ectomycorrhiza microbial communities from riparian zone in the Pacific Northwest, United States - 14_EM | ecosystem: Host-associated > Plants > Roots > Unclassified | place...
TATAGAGATATAAAACCCGTTGCCGCTGCCCCCCGCACCTGAGCTCTGAGCTCTGCGCCCGCTCCATACCGCCATTCATTTGGGTGGGAACTTCCCGACTTCATTAGCCGCCAGGAAGTCCACCACCGCTTGATCGCACTCTTCCATGGAAAACAGCTCAGAGACCTGCACGTGTCGGCATCTGCCTGCTTTCCAGCCTGTCACCTTTCCCACCGCTTTCCAGAGCACTTTCTGCTGGTCTCTCCACCGGCTGCAGTAGCGGAAGAGGTGCTCCCACGTCTGGGACACTGTCCCTTCACACCACCAGCATTTGTCGTCCTCTCGGTGGCCGAACCGTTTTAGGTATACTCCAGTGGGTGCATGCCCGGACTTTAGTCTGTAGAACCTGGCAGCCAGCGATTTCACGCTTGTCATCGGGATAGGTCTCTTGGTCCCCGCCTTGCCCATGAGTCTGTAACTGAAGTGCTTGCTGCACCTGTCGGCCTCCAACTTCGCCTTGGCTGCTGACCTTCCCTCGGAGATTCGTCTAGCTCTATTCGATGCCAAGGTGTATGGCCGCTCTATCACTGTGCTTCCGCTTGCCTCTCGGGCTAAATTCGCCTGACGGTCTGCTTCTTCGTTTCCGGGGATACCGGAGTGTCCAGGGACCCAGTGAATCTCGGTTGCGATGCCGTGGGCGAGGAGAGCCTGCGCCCTTCGGTTGATCCGCCTCGCTAGTCGCTGCCCTGGGCCCGGCTCCAGGTGTGCAGTTCGTCGAATTGCGGCCTGTGAGTCGCTAAAGACTGCCAGTCTTCACTCCATGCCTTTGCAATGTTTCTCTCTTCTCGATCGTCACCTCAAGCGCGAGTCCGATCGCCCACAGCTCGGCATCGAAGACCTCCATACGTCCAGTGCCCAGATAGCTGCGGCGCGACCTCCATTCATTTCCGTGTAATGTTTCACACGTGTTTTCGTACGTGAGGTGCACGTTCAACAAGGCGTTAGGAAGACCCTGGGGCCAGTCTTGATTATGAAGTGGTGAGAGGCTTCAAGCTGTAGTGGGTGAGGAGAATAACGGTAGGCGTGGTTGGTTAGCTTCCTTTCTCCTACTAACATAAAGTTGCAGGATTTGTTACGATATGGAAGTTGGGGAGAACCGTGTGCGTGCAATCTATGGTACAGAGAAGAGAGAAGGAGAATGACTCGAGATATATACAGGAGGCATCAGCCCCTGCAGCAGTCACCGTGTATCAGATCTGTAACATATCACCGGCACAAGTATACCTGTAACAGGATTACGTAGGTCTCTATGAGTGACAATGTATGACACAAAGTAGTGTGGTACGCAATCTTCCCTCCGGAGTAGTGATACTGCTCCAGACCACGTTTCCTGTTACGGGAGACACGGTCGGCGTCATGGCGGGAGTATTGCTATCTGAGATGTGACAGCAACGCCACAGCCCTATAACTGGCAACCGACAAGAACCCTAGTTATAATATGGCCAACCGTTAAAGTACTGTTTAAATATATGGCCAGAGCTAGTTCCAGACCGAGAACTGGAGTGTGGCGTTGCTAATGCCTGAAAATGAAGAATGAGCCGTACAATGCTATATTTGCGCACATCATGCAAATGTAAGTACTGCAAAACGGCGGATGATGCGGTCAGAGAAACGTGGTTTGATCTTATGGTACTTTGGCGTTCTCTGTTGCAATGAGTATGTTTAGAATAGACGGCAGCGGTGACGCATCTTCCAGTACCATGCAGCCTCCAGCGCTCAAGTCGGAGCTCGAAATCGAGGGCCACCACACATGTCAATAGAGAACAACGGACAAAAGCGGAGCCATCTTCGTGATGATCGATTCCTGGCTTCGATTGTTTCGTTGTTCGTCGGTGAATAAGTCGTTCAGGAGGTCAATTTGGACTTTTCCAGTGAGTGGTGGACTCGGTTTGGTACGAGCAGGCTGCGTCCCGTCGCGAGATCACACTGCCGAGTCTTACGAGTCTTACGAGTCTTGTCACATCGGATCGCCCTTCGTTTGCTCCTGCCCTTCAGATGATCAACACCAAGCCAGCCAATCGTAACCTTCCGCGTTGCCACATCCTCGCCCGGCTTGGCTTGCTACGGTCCCCACATTCTCCCCGCACTAACAGCAACTGCACCTTGCTCTCCGTACCTTTTTCGCCATTCCAAAATGGAGCCCAGCGTCCCAAAAATCGCTCCCAGTATCCAAATCACACTCTCCGGTTGCTTCTACTGGAAACTACTATTCCACTACAGCAGCACGTGCAACGGCACAGTAACAAGACTCTTCCGCCACAAGACGATTGAGCGGTTCTCATGGGACACGTTTCAGCGCCGAGCTAAGGAAGCCCTGAAATCGAAACCCCACACCGATAGTGGCTCTTACGTATTCCGCTCGGCTACGGTTGATGACAAGTATGATGAGGTCAACCACTTCCTATCCACCGTCGTCACAAAGAAGACCGATTTCTACCGCGAGGCTGCTGCGGAGGCGGAATGGAAATGTGAGTCGCACTTTTCAAATACCCACCCCCGAGCCGACAACGAAATTTGAGTATTGAAGCGAATTTAGACGAAATCGGCTCCAACTCGAACCTAGCGCTGTATCAACTCTACTTTACAGGCCCGGGAATTTCTTTGGTGTGTGACGCTCAATGTTCTTTTCATGGCCAGGAAGAACGCGTCGAGATATCCGTGGAGCTTGAGGCGCGCCAGTTTGTGTCCAATATCAAGGTATCGTTGTTTCGCTAGAACCCGTACGTAACTGACGGTCTAGGTTGTATACGGAAGTTCACAGCTGGAAAAACCGCATGACTGTGTGAAATATCCCAACAATAGGGATCCGGATATCATTGGAAGATATAATAACCAACCTGGTGACAGCGCCAAGTAAGACTACAACTACCCTCTATACTTTTTGCTATCGTCATCCCCCTATACTCACACATCACGAATTAGGCATGTCTGGCTTGTACCAGAATATACAATGCTAGTCAAAGACGCGTGCACGGGTTTCGATGCGATCATGGACCCAAATGGAGAAATTGAGACAGCCAACAACGCTCAGGGAGGGAAACATGTCGATTTAAATGGAGGAGGTAGCGGTCGCCGCCTATTTTTGGTTCCGATTAAGGATCCGACGGATACCTGTAAAGTGGTTGCCGTGGGTTTGTCAGGCAAGAATTCGCTAGCAATGGAAAGTTATTTCAACCAGATTTCGAATACCCTTACGTTTTCTTCGACCGGGTCGTATTTGGTATCAAAAACTACGGCGGTTGAAAATTTGTGAGTAGCAGGGGCTGAGGTTAGACGAGGGATTGATTGTGTGGAATTGGGAATTGAGTACTACGTACTTGCTGAGCAGTTTAGTTACAACAGACCCATATGAGGTTCACTACATTCATTGGAAGATGTAATAATCCTATTGGCGAACGCAACCCGTACTTCCGGGACACTCCCGCGCCCTATACCATAATAACTAGTAAGAGCCAGGCTTTGTAACAGTTACCTAGCAACACCACCAACAAACCCCGCACCCTCTTACCTCCGCACCCCCAGTCCTCCTCTTTGCCCCATGGCACCTCAATCTCCCTCGCGCCACGCTGAGCAGGATATACCTACTCTGGACTCCCCCGCCGTCGGTACTAGTGGATACAGAGTCTGGGGGTAATGGCTATTTGGGATATTTCTGCGGTTACAAGCGCTGGGGCTGGGTGCTATGTTTGAAGGGCAGAAAGCTGACATTGGGTCTGTCTTGACACTTTGAATCGGAAGACTCCCGTCACAAAACAAGCTATATCTGGGATAATCAGAAAACCAGATTGAGGGCGGTAAGGAAAGTGCGGAGCGAAGATCCTGCGCAGGGCTACTGACGGTCATGAAATATCACTTGCAAGGTCTATAACATGACAGAAGGGGGTAGCACGAGCAGAGTTGATGGAGTTCACAGCAGCGCTAGCGCCCAGCTGACGCCAGTCATATATGACTAGATGACGCGCAGGTAACAAAAAGGTTCGGGGATAATGTCTAACGCTCAAAAGGTTCAGCTAGTCCTGTGACCAATCTTCTCTGATCTCAAGTCCCCCATCTCTCTATCTCGTCCACTACTCAGCTCGTACTAACACCTGAGAACACGAAATTAAGCCATCCCTCTCCACTATCCCATGATAGAATCGTGAGTTAACACCGAATACCGTCTCCGCCCAGCTCGGATCGACAGTGCGCAGATAGACAGATACATATATAAATAGATAGAGAGAGATAGAGATAGAATGATAGAGAGATAGACAGAAAATACAAACTAAATAGATGACTACTGTCTAAAGGGCTGGTTGGTCGCACACGCATCTTCCATCAGAGGAGGATCATTTCAACAAAATCATAAGTGATCTCACATTTTGCTCCCCCAACATGTATCTTGTCTATGAAACTTTTGTAGCTGGAGGCTGCAGTAACGGGGGAAGTGGTTAGTGAACTTGGGCTTAGTTATTTTGTTAATTGATTCTACGCGGATAGTAGAATTGGTCTACAAGGTACCTACCGTACTATATTAACTGACGACCTACGAGCCGGGGGTAAACGCGTATCGTATTGCTTACTCCCGCGCAACACATTAGTCGCTATGAATGTCTATTTACAATTGATACTTTAAGGATGAGGATATGTACAGGTCCAGCTTCACCATTTACCTCACGAACATTGTCCAAAGACTGGACATCCTTATCCCTACACGTGTGTGGGGGAGCAGCAAGCGGTCACGAGTACAAGTGCGCACATCGGAACCGCCCCACGTGCCACGTCCAGGCAGCCAAGTTCCTGTATACTTCGGCACGGGACACCACCATAGTTTATTCACTCAACATGGACTCCACCACCCCCGTCGTCGCTCCCAGCATCCAAAAAAACTGTCCGGCTGCTTCCACTGGAAGTTAATATCCGACTAGGATGTCACTGGCAGCATCATGAAAACCTATCGTCACAAGATCATCCAGCGGTTCACTTGGGATACGTTGGAATACCGAACAAAAGAAGCCTTGAAGGCCGAAATCAATACCAGAGGCCTGCATGGCGGTGCCTTTTACCTCTTCCGCTCAGCTAGGGTTGACGACAAGTATGATGATGTCAATCGCTTCTTGGCGACCATAGTTGAAAAGAGGGCCCCAACTTCAATCGGGAAGCTGTCGCTGAAGCCGAGTGGAAATGGGGGCCTTATTCACTGTTCCAGAATATACAATGGTAGTCGAAGATGCATGCATCGGTTTTAAGGTAATTGAGGACCGCACAGGGGAGCTGGAGGTTACGAACAACCCATGCACAGTGCACGTCAGTTATGACGATTCACATAAGCGTCGGTATCTTAATGCCATTAAGAACGCACGGAATCCGAATAAAGTCATAAGGGTTGGTTTGTCGCGCAGCAATGTTCTGTCAAAGACAAATTATTTCAACAAAATCGCCGATACACTTGGATTTGGCTCATGCCGCAGCGTATGTCTCGTGTACGAAACTTTTTTGGTTGGAGGTTTGTAAGTGATGGTTAGCTTGTTTGAATTGTTAATTAATTACTACGTGCTTGCAGAGTACTGTACCGATCACTATGGTTCGGACGTCAGCAGTCAGACGGGGGTGTCTGTACGGTGTTTTTTTCGTATAGGTCAGCGTCAGTTCGATGCCGTCTGAATTGCAAAAGTTGTTAGCACCTAGCTTGCAATTTATATAAGTCAGTTTGCCTAATTGGTTTTTGTATGTATGTACACTTAGAAAACAAATTCTCAACTTGAAGTATTCTACCCCACTCTGGCCCAAACGGTTTGAGCACCATCGCCCATTGACCCCCAAATTCTTGTATTCTCATAGTCAGCATCAGTGTGACCGGCCACTTCAAAGTTGTCAACATTGGTTGTCCGAAGCAATATTTGCCGTCAGCACCGCACAACGTCCGAACCATAGTGATCGGTACAGCAGTTGATTACATACTCACGTCTAGCCTATAAACAGCTATACTAACCCCGAAGATAAATGTATTCGGTATATCTGGGCCGCTCCCGTACATCTCTGTCACTTCGCTTGCCTGTACCACAATGAATAATCAAGGGTTAGGATATGTACTACTTTACAAATATCGTTCAAAGGTTTGGTATCCGCGCTCTCCAAGATTCAGTTCCTTTCTGCCCCGTGAGACCACAGCTTGCTGGTGCACGCGAATACCAGAAATATGTACACTAGATTCCACCGCTGCCACCTGTGGGAATGGTGGGAAGAAGCCATGTTTCTTTGACAGCGCTGCTGGTCCTTTTGTTAATCTTGAAATTATCATGTTTTACTCTAGGGAGATATTAATATGTAGGAATGATTTTTCATAGTCAGACATTTAGTAATCCCATGCTCCAACTCCACCCATGGAGGGCGTTTTGACTGCCATTTAATATCGTACTTAACTTGATGGCTTCCCCTATTGACCAAGTTTTCCCGAAGGTTCTTGTTCTTGACTGTCCGTAAGGTGGTATTAGGCTCTGTCTTGACACCTCGCATCAGAAGACTCCCTCCACACTCAAGCTATGCCTTTGATAACTGTAAACTAGACTTGGGGCTGGAACGAAAGCACGGAAAGAAGATCCTGTGCAATGCAACTGAATGTCATAAAATATCACTCGCACAACATTCAGCATGGCATGTTGCTATAGTACGTAGGGAGAACTGTGTGTGTAGATTCTATGATATAGAGAGAAGAGAGAAAGACTGGAATTATATAGAGTGAATCATAGAAAACTTTGAACCCTTTGCCACTCTGAGTCACTCGCCACTCGCCATCACCAGATATGCAACATGGCAGGGTGAATTGTTATAACGCAGATGTGGCAGAGTGCATGGCATGCGAGGATACATGAGGTGGGGGGGGGAACCATGGCTACTGTGTTATACAAGGAATAGGACCGTTCGGAGATTGAATACATCGACGGCGCCATGGGGTGCAATAACCCAGTACAACAACTTCTTGATGAAGCCTACCGTATACATGAAAGTCACCCAGTGGACTGTATTCTCAGTGTTGGGACCGGACGAGCACAGACCGTCGGTCTTCCAGAGCCAGATACTTTCCAGAGGTTGCTTCCAACAGACACCATCACGGTGCTGAAAAGACTTGCTACCGATTCCGAGAGGACGGCTAGAGAATTTGAAAAACGATTCAGGTATATTTCCGGGGTCTATTTCCGACTGAATGTCGAGCAAGGGATGCAAAGTATTACACTCGAGGAATGGAAGAAGCTGGGTGAAGTAACTACGCATACAGCCCAGTATCTCCAGGAAGCGAAAGTCCGCCAAGAAGTGGATAACATGGTCAATATACTGGCTCAAACGCGCGCTTCTTCTAGTGTGACTGTTGCAGAACTTAGTATGTGACTGATTTCTTACAATGAATACCTGCTGAGTTATCGAAGTTGGACCAACAGCACCGAAACAAGCAACTCTATTGAAACATTGCACTGTTCCATACTCTCCAAGTACCGCTTTCACCGGACGTGAGGACATTCTTCGACGGCTCGAGAATTGTTTTTTTCCCCTGACACCGAGTTTTCAAGGCGAATTTTTGTTTTGTACGGATTGGGGGGAGGTGGAAAAACCCAGATATGTCTAAAATTTTGTGAAAAGTTTAAGGCGAGGTAAGTTCACCTACGCTGATGAGTGCACGGTCCTAACTTAGGTCGAGATTCTGGGGTGTCTTTTGGATTGATGCAACAAGCGATGACACCGCCGAAGAGAGTTTCAGCGCAGTTGCTCAATTGTTACATATTGAGGAAACGCCCGCTACAGTAAAGCGGCATCTTTCAATATCTGAAGACCGATGGTTGCTCATATTCGATAATTCAGACAATCCTGACATTGACATTTCGAAGTATTTCCCACTTGGCGGGAATATTATTATCACCAGCCGAAATCCAAGCTGTTCCGAATATGCACCCGAGAGTGACGCACATTTTGAGATCGACAAAATGGAACTGGACGAGGCTATTAGTCTACTTCTCAAGGTTGCACGCACCGACGCATCCGGTGATTTACGAGTCGATGCGGGACAGCTTGTCAATGACCTTGGCTTCCTAGCCCTAGCGATCGATCAAGCTGGATCGTACATTTTCACGAGGAAGTGTACTCTTAACGAATACCGGGAAATGTTCCATAATCGTCGAGACCGGAGTAAATTGCTGCGAGAACGACTTTCCATGCAAAGATCCAGCAGTTATCAGTCCACAGTTTACACGACCTGGGAAATTTCGATTCAGATGGTAAAGGAGACCAACACCTTGGCTTCAGAGATCCTCCAACTCTTTTCGTATCTTCACTATGCTCAAATACCGCGAGAAATCTTCAAGCGGGCATGCTGCCGTATTCATATTACACGCGAGAGCGACTATGTCTCAGAAAGCGACGATACTTCGGGAAGTGATACACAGTGGACTGCGTCACGAGTCTCAAAGGAAATATATAGCTTGCTTTGTGCCCGGAAGGGTAAGAACAGCGAAGAATGGGACGAAGATATCTTTGAGCGGGCAATTGATACCCTTCAATCCTTTTCCCTCGTCAAACGGGAAAAATACGAAGGCCATCCAATTTACACTCTCCATCCGTTAGTGAGCTCGTGGACTAGGGAGAGACTTTCAGATGCGGAACAACTTCTATTCCAACAGTCTGTAGTCTGCCTATTGAACCGATCCATTCAATCAACATTTGGGGATTCTGATACAGACCTTGGGTTTCGGCGCCGACTATTCATTCATGTTGAAGCCTGTCGTAAACTTTTCCCAGAATATTTTGTCTGCCATGAAGCGACGGAACCAGACGTTCTTTGGGAGATGGTGAATTTTGCGATGGTTTATATAGAATTCGGTTCGTGGAAGAAAGCCGAGGAGCTGGAAGTGCAGGTCATGGAGACAAGAAAGAGGGTACTCGGCCAGGAGCATCCAGATACCCTGACCAGCATGGCCAACCTCGCATCGACATACCGTAACCTGGGGCGGTGGAAGGAGGCCGAGGAGTTGGAAGTGCAGGTCATGGAGACGAGCTCGAGGGTACTCGGCCAGGAGCATCCAGATACCTTACGCAGCATGCATAACCTAGCGTATACGCATAAGTCGCAAGGCCATGTCGATGATGCTATTGAATTGATGAAAAAAGCGGCATCTTTTCGTAGCCGCATACTCGGCAGAGACCATCCAGACACTAAGTCATCGGTGGATACTTTAGTACAGTGGAGAGGCGCAAAATAACCTCTAAAAGAGCGATGGTTTTACTAAATCGGTATGTACTGCCCACAAATTTTCTATTCGCTAACTGTTTAACTAACCTACGTACGCTTCAGAGATACTCGACCCTGCGATGGTCATTGGTGCTCTATGCTTCAGACATTTGGATTTCAATTTCCCATAATACACGAGTTACGTTAGCGTTATTATCATTTGAGGGCTATTTTGAACATAGAAGGATTGGGAAGATGCCATGTAGATGTGAGAAACATCCCGTTAGGAATATTTTAGGATAGTCAATGCCTTTCTTTTTAATGGTTGAAGGTCGATCTTTGGCTGCAGCAAAGTCGAAGCCAATATCAAATTAAAATAATTTTAGACGTGCTTTCACACCAACGGGAATAAATCAGTGATAGAAATTGGACGCCAATTCCAGATCCAGAGCTTTTGCAGCTAGATTTGTCAAGGACATGTTCTGTTGGCAAAAATGCTCCGGGTTCTCTGAATGGCAGCAATCGCCAAAGTCCCCGCTCACGAAATTTATCCTGTCCCATCTCAATACAAGTACTTCAAACAGACTTGTGACAATCAACTACAGAGCAAAAACACTTTGTAACTTGAAGTTGCTGGCGCGAAGCTCTGACGACACCCTATAGCAGATATTAGAAATAGCTTTGTGGGTCTCGGTTTGCAAGGTGTAAAGATCGCAATCTGAGGTCTAACCGCGCATATCGTCTATCCCCAGCTCTACAAAGACTAACCAGGTAGCTATTGCACCTTTTCCGGACACTGTTGCAATATAGAAGAGAGAATCTGATACAGTACACAAATTTGTGAGGCACATATTTTAGATAAATCTTGGTATAAGTAACACAGTACAAGTTTATCGTGGTTATATGATAGGTACATATCATCGACTCATTCCAGATTCGGCGGCATTATGCTCCGAACGTGCCGTGATCTGTTTGCTCGTCAGATTTGGGCTTGAGCGATCAATCTCTACTGATGCGACTTATCACTCTAGCTGTCGAGTTTCAAATAGGATTTGGAATCATGCAGTGTTCATAAGCACCCAGGCCGGCCCGGCTTTGCATCGGCCTGGCCTCGCCGCCTTAGCGGTGGCTTTTTAAATGAGGGCCGGGCCGGGCCTGCAGGCTTTTCTTGGCGGAACAAAGCATACACAGCATATTTTGTTCGAAAGACACTCTGCTGCCTATACTATGAAAGCCTCCAAAGTACGAAACATGCACCATATCCAACTCAACCATCGTAGCCCTGCCATTGTCGGATTCCATTCATCAACCAGTCCAAGGCTTATCCCGGCCGATGCACGCCGATGCAGGCTTTTTAAATCACGTGCAGGCCGGCCGGCTTCGGATTCAGGCCAGGCCGCGCCGCAGGCTGTAAGAATGGAGGCCGCGCCGCTTAAGAACACTGGAACCATGAGAACACCTAGCGCTCCCAATGTAAGCAATGTAATTAACAGTAAGAGTGCGAGCAATAGCTAAAAGTGTCATTACAAATTTATACTTTAATGCGATGATGTTTCGCCTACCGCAGTCTTGCATGAACAACAATCACGGGAGCTGACCCCGTGGCTTAGTGGAATGTCTGTGGGTATTACTAGCTACATGCTATGGGTTCGAATCCCAGTGCCATCCTTCCAACGACAAGTCCATTGCAGAATGCGAGACATGACACGAAGACTTGGCGGGGTAGGGGTTGGTGCATGGTGGAAAGGTTGAAGTTAGGGTAGAGGTTGGGGATCTCCTCCATCTAGCCGGTTTACCCGGAGGGGGAGGGGATTGGGGTACTGTCATACTCTAGTTAGAGAGAATACAGAATGATTAAAACAAACAAACAACAATCATCTTGTAGCCTTCTGTTAGGTCGATTCCTAATCATCTTCGTTGACGTCCAAACAATACATACAGTCATTAGCTAAATGTAATTCGTGTCGCATTGTGTGAGGGTCATAGTGAAGTCTCATCCGAATCTACAGCGGCGGTGAAGTTAGATATCGACCCGTTTCCTTCCGACCCTAACCCTAACCTCCCTGCTCGATAAGTGACATATTGAAATGTCACGAAAGGTACCGTAGCTATTTGTATGTTTAGCTATGTCAGCATGTGTGAGGTGCGGGCCGTGAGAAGGGAGGGAGGGCGGCTTGGGGATGGCAAACGGTCGTTAGTATTGCACTGCAGCACAGGTGCGCACGTGAAGTGCGGGGTGGTTCGTATACTTCACGTTAAAATGGAATATCTGCAGCCTATACCACTGGTAGTCGAATTATCGCACTTGCTAGAAACTATGTGCTATTGGCATACTTCGTGAATGGAGTTGTAGCTTTGTGAATTGAGACCTGCGCCTGTGATTCCGAATGTAATAAAATCGGCGGCGGAGTGCACATAGCTAACATATATATATTTAAGTAGTTATTTTATACACACGACCGTCTATTGTAGCTATTATAGTCATTCGTATTTTGTATACATGCCGTAGGGCATATGCAGCGGTGGGGACTAAGTACGCTTTGACTTCTATCTCTAAGTGCACTTTCTAACTCCAACCATACCTAGAGTGCGTTTGATCCCCATTGCCTTGCATGGGCACTTGCAATCGCACGTGAGAAACAGCCTTTCAACAGGTAGTGCACGTGTTGTTGTATTGCACTTCGCTGTGTACGGAAGTCAATGGCGGTAGGGATCAACCAATCTCGTACCGCTATCCTCCCCTTGCAGATCGCTGCTCTGCCAGCGATTTAGCTTGTCATATCGACTCATACGTATATAGCACTGATTCTTGTGTCGACCCTCATATCGTTTCTATGGTCGATTCCGACGTTCCCAATTATACCTTCATGGCACGTAACACTCGATAACTCAGGGTCAGAGTTGCGACCATGATATTGACACTTTACCGGTACGTCATATCTTCACAGTTGCTACTTCCTCACACCTCATCATCCCTAATAAAAGCTAGAGTGCAATTCCAAACGTAACCTTGTAGCTCGTCTTTTAAGCCTGAAGACTACTGCCGTCTTTTCTGCAATGTCTGTAGGCAATTAATAACTGCTCTCGTCGTTCCCATGCACGCGACTAACCGGCTGACGTACTTCTATTGTAACAACAAGATGGAGAGTATGTGCAAGTGGGTACATCGAGAAGCGGAGAAGATGGCCATCATATACGACGAGATCATATATAATTTGTAGTAGTGAAACGGAGCACACGGGTTCCGAGGTGTTTCTCGTACATTATTTGGGTTCTGGCGGTAGCTTTCCGGCGCAAATACCCAAGCCACGGGGACCCTTAACGCGAAAGACATGAGAATGATCCTGTAGGTTAAAGGACAGGAGTAAATACAAGTGGAGAGCATAAAGTCAACGGAGCGTATGTCGGGGTTTGTCGAAGCCATCTGTAGGTTACTATTGTCGATCTTAAGTCTTCTGTCTTGACAGCGAAGTTAGTACACTTCAATAACACCTTAATACGCTTATAGATCCATTGCAACCACTCAATAAAAACCTATAAGTGGCAAGTAGGTGTAGATCTCAGAGTGACCAAGATTTATGCCGTCAAAATTGATGTCAAGTTAGTTTTATTATGTATAGTGATGTATATATCTTTATTTACCCAGAGTATATCCTTTACCTAGGCCCGGAATATAAAATAGTTTCTTTCATGGTCAATTGCTAATTTTTGAGTTTTAGCGGGTATATATGGCTGTTAGACTTCGAAAGAACTTGCTCGGCTCCTTTGGAGCGTCCATGGGTAGGTGCTTCAACGCTGGGAAAGTTTCTAAACCAGCGCGCCGAGGATCAAACCAGTCTATTCGCCAACCTGTATCAACAGCAACAAGGTGATGCCGAGAATGCTGTATAGTGTTGCACACAGAAGGCTAGCGAGATGAATATCTTGAGACCAGCCTAGGCCATGTCGTATATATGGATCGCCGCTCTTTGTAAGGCATTTGGGCATAAGCTGGGCTGATGGGAATCATGATATCATTGGGCTGACAGTCATTTGGGACTCAGCTGGAAATGACAGCTGCGTGCGCATGCATGTGTACACATGGCATACATGGGCTCTATTGTGGGTTAGGGTTTATTACATGTCCCATAACTTTGTGCATTGACAGGTAAAGCAGGAGAGGAACCTGTGGTGAAGGTGATCATAGAGGACCAGGATCAGCTAAGAGATCTGTGGAAAGGTGGCTAGGGGAGAATTCTTACATGTGGTGGACGGACGAGCCCCGATCCGATGACAGGAGAGTAGAAGCTGCAGCGGTAAGCCTTGACAGCCGGGCGGACTGGGAGGCCTGTCGCAGCTCAGATGAGTGAAAGAAGTGAGTGGACACTGGCGACTTGGCGTGCCTTGCCAAAACAAATATCATGGTGTGCGTTGTTACTTTGTATCAAACGAAAACGCCCCACTCGCTGATAGACACTCCTTAGCATCTAAACTTTCTTTCTACCAAGTCATATATGCGTAGCTATCATAGTTGTGGAGTAATTGCATTGGTGGGCGAGATGTGCAAAGATGTCCGTGTCCGCTCACTTCTTTGCCCCGTCTGAGTTTCCTCGGCTGAGGACGGAGGGAGGTTTTTGATGCCGAGTTGTGGGCGATATGGGTCGCGCTCAAGGAAATGGCTAAGAGAGGGGAGAGATTGCAGGGACAAGTGACGAAGAAAGTGACGATCTTCAGCTGCGATCCGACGGACGGCTTCGTTGACATTCATGCCTGGCAGTAGCTAGCCCGATGGATCAATAACGAAGCGAGGTATCTCCTGCATAACTATGGGACTGAAACGGAGATTCGGTGGACTCAGGACACTCTGGCATTCCCACGAATGAAGAAGCCGATCGACAAGCTAACAGTACTCTTGAGGGCTGAGGAAGCACACTCATATACCTCAGCTGCGAATAGAGTGAGAGGATCTCGGAAAAGAAGACTACAGCGAAGCAATAGTGGGAAGCTACGGAATGTAGTAAACACTATAGGTACAGGAGCGGCTCCGGAACTTCCGGTAAGACTAGGAGCAGGCGCCCAATTCCAATAAAAGCAGAAAGTCCCTCACTACAAGGTAGTATCAACTCAAGTACGGGCATACACCTCGCTGCAGCGTTCAAAGTTTACGCGTATTTCGGAAAACTGAAACTTTCCAGACTTTGGTCACTTTCACAGCTTCTTTCCTTTTGCAACCTCCTTTTGCAGCAAGCCTTCACAGCATCACTCCATTCCTAGCCTTTCTTCTTTCACAACGCATAGTACTGTACATAGATCTCGTTTCAAATTCACTACTACTGGGCACGACTGCGTATACAGGAATGTAATATTCGTTATCTATCGATGCTAGAGATGGTAACGAGATGACGACGAAGGTGAAGAGGAGTACGACAAAGGCGGGCGATGAAGGAGTAAAATGACGATATGAACTGGTTGCCATGGACGGACATGCGTAGGGAGTTCTCGTACTGTCGGTCAATTATCGCAAGTGCAATCGATGGAGACGGTCAGTTGACGCGACAAAGAGCTGGGGGCTGGGAGCTGGGCGGTACATACCGGATGGCTATGTCACTGACTGGGAGCGGAATCGGGACAAAGTGGTGTGTACCTGAACGATGGCCATGATATAGTTGAAGATAGATGATCTGGAGGAAGAGATGGAGAGGAGAGGGCAGAGTTGGCGGCGTGCAAACTTGGTGCGATCATCGGACTGCCAAGCCACACTAAGCTCGCCCACCTGGAAACGCCAAGCAAACGAACAGGATTGGCACTCGCATGGAAAGGGAACACTAAAATCGTCCTTCTCTCCTGTCGCCTCTCTGCTCCACCTCGATTCCTCACTCCACTGCATCGCAATGTCAACGTCAAAGTCGATATCCCACTTCTCTCGTCGACGCCTCTCTCTCCCATTCCTCCGCACTCATCGTCCATGCCTCTGCCCTCGTCTCTTAGTTCTCGTCTACTCCGCCTTCGTCTATGTAGAACCTCTCTTGTCTACACGTCTACCCCTTTGCCCTCATCTCTTCTCCGCGCCGTCTACGCCTCCGTCAATGCCCCCGTCTTCGTATCTGTCCTACTACGTTCGTCAAGACTGCACGCCTCTATGCTGAGTCTTCTCCCCGCGTAACCTGCAACTTACTACTACTATTTATGCTTGCTGATGTTAGGTTTGGGCGGACACTAAAGCTACTAGCACTCGCCCAAGCCTGACATTTGCACTTTATTTATTACGGAGTGTAGGAGTAGTGCATCACATAGACAGCTACAAGTCACTGCATTTTAAACCCTCCAGCCTCTAGCTTCCGCCGTTACATACTCCGCTCTCGTTTACGTACAACTTGCCTACGCCGCGTCTACCTTTCCGCCATCGTCTACCCCTCCGCCCTCGTTTCTCTTCCACCCTCCTGTCTCCTTCGCGCCGTCGCTTACGCCCCTTCTACCCTGTCTTTGACTGCGCATCGTCGTCTATACCCTCCTCCGACAACATATACTGATCGAATACCTCCAACTGCGCCTCCAAGTGCAACCGAAGACCTTTTCCACATGCACCTGACTGATCATATATGTAGTACAGATACGAGTTTTCACTGGCCCTCGACTTGACTCACAGCCTCCGCCCTCATTATCTCACCGTGTGCTGTGTACACCTGTATATACCTACTTCGGCTGCTCCAGGTCAACCAGCCCCGACCAACTCCCAGCTCCAATCAACTTCATTGGCACGGCTGAGATTGACTGGGACTATACGTTAGACATCGAAGCACATAGTGGATGTGGTGAACGTGTTGATACTGATCTGGAAATGAGTATCCTAGGATAGATGACGATTAACCCACAGCTTCCATAACCACTAAGTGTAGTATCCGTTTCCTCGTGTTCTATGTGCACTTCGCAAGTCTCCTTTACACTTCCGCCAATGGTGGTGAGAAACAGATTTTGCACCACAACTTCTCCCTGGCACTTCACGTCGTATCCCGCATATCGATTTACCCAATCCCTAAAAGAAATCCCAAAAAAATACCCAAAGAAAATGGATCCAAAAAGAAATAACATCCTTCATTCTCCTCGTGCCCGCTTCCTCATCTTTGTCTCCTTTTGCCTTCAGTCCCCGCTTTTACCCCAAAGTGTAAGAGATTTCGCCGCGCTGCTCCTCGCTCTTAACTACCACCTCCCACATCGTGTGCATGATCACGATATACTTCTGTGCTTCCAGGAGTAGTTCAGGACACGATTGACTGCATGCTGGAAGACGAGTGAGACCTCCTCTCCCATCATCACCCTCATGATAAGCCAACATGTCATACTCGTGTGATCAGGATCGCTCTTCATATAATCTGAGTAGCAGGGGGCCTGATTCCCTCCGTCGGAGGAGTGTTATTAGTATGTATCGTCGTTAATATTATTGATGCCGGAAGTTGGTTTGCCGACTGGGTCGTCTGGCGTCCTTCTGTTTCCTGGGTCCCTTCCGTTTGAGGGGAGGCAGTCTTGCCGGGAACGGAAACCTTGTCGGAAGCGACTGTGGCATCCACAGAACCTTGATATTAAGCTTGAACTTAAAACCACCTCTACCATATCTCCGGTCGTCCACCCTGATCGCTAGTGTAGTATACTCCTGGTAACAGCAAACACCACTCTAGAGCCCGGGGGTTAGAAACAACGGGCTCGAGGGTGACATTCTGTGCCAGTAATGCTTGACTCCGCGGAGCCTGCCACTGCGGGGTAAGTAGAGCACCCGCATGTTGGTCAGGTACAAGGGACCCTAGGCCAGATTACGCACCAATTGACTGCGGCACAAGACAAACTACTGCGGCACGGACAGTATTACTTCTTGGCCGGAGACGGTAAAAAACTGTAGTGGCCGCGTGGGAAAGTCAAATACCACCGGCCCCGCAGTCAGAAACAGTGACGCAGATTTCATCGATGGTCGAATATTGTAAAGCATAATCTCTGAATTTGTTTCTTGCACATTTTAAAATGATGTGGAACTTTGTAATCGGTACCGGGGGAAAGTTTTGGAATAAAGCACCACCGCTCATGTATCTTTTTGGCATTATGCGTCCGTCCTCCTCCGCAGGGTTTGATTCTTCCGCGTAACACGATATTTTCCTGCCGGTCACCTACAGAGTGTATCATTCGCTTACATCAAGCTGGGTATCGCATATGATACACGCGCGATAGATCGATATTAACGGTGGGGGGAACCGGTAAATTCTAAATCCCAACAGACGAGCGACTTCAAAACCGCACCGTTTGCGACTGTTCGGTTGTTCAGGAACAACCGCTAAAAGGATTGATGTTCTCATTTAGAAAGTTACCAAGTTGAAACTAAACCTAACCATTCCCGTGATACAAATCTACCTGGACTGGAGTCGACGGCACACAGCTTGTTGGGCGTCATCCAGAAATACACCTCGTGCAGATTTAGAAGCACAGCGCGCTAACAGATTATGAGTGGGGGACGCCTTCAACCAGGGTGTTTTGAACCCACTTCGTAGATTTCAGCATCACCAAAATAAAAGGATTTTTAATTGGAGAACTATAATCGACTCGGTTTAAGGAGTTCTATCAACCTCAGTTTTAAAATTATAATATCTGTTGTAGTTGAGGCACTATATAGTTGGGGTTCTGAGAGAATGTCCACTATGATTCGAAAATGAATGTTGCACACATACAAAATGACCCTTGTCACACACTTGATTCTTTTTTTTGACTACTCTCAAACCCTAGCGCTTCTGCTCGGTAGTGGGCTACGCGATATGTACTAAGTACACCCTTGATATCTGTAAGACCCCTTTTGCTGGCGCGTCACCAAGAGCAATTTCATCTGGCAGACTATATATATCTCATCCGGCCCTCACTAATTCAGGAAGCAAGCGCGTCTCTCGTCATCTCCATTTTACCACCCGCTGAACCTAGCGGAATTCGAATTGCTGCGCACCATGTACAAAAAGTCCTGTATGAGGAGACGCGTTGTCTCCGCTTTTTCAATCACTATCGCCATTATCGCATCTTTCACCTCGCTATCCCGATCTCAAGAACTCCATTTCTGGGTGCGATCGAAGGGCGAAATGAATTGCAGTGTGCAGACAGGCGGCAGCTACGTCCAGAAAAAATGTGAGTCCTCAACTCAAGCGACGTGGTAGATACTAAGGGCCTTGATTGGTTAAGGTAATCGGGATGGGGGATGTATCCACAACCCATCGGGCGGCCAGCTATATTGCTGCAATGCCGGCGGAGCAGATCCATGCTGGGGTCCAAAGCAGGATTGTAACACGCAAGTGTCTCCTACTGGATCTCCTGACCAAGCGTACTGCAGATTGAATGAAATTAGTAATTCCATAACGGGTGCATTCTAAACCCTAGCTAACTTGTGGTTGCAGCTTGGTGTTGTAATATTGTACAGGAGAACTGCGTCAGCAACGGCTTCAGTTCAAATGGTTGCTGGATGAAAATACCGAATCCATTACGCAATGAATCCAACGGATACCTACACGACAGTCAAGAATATGACACTTACGGGACCGACTGGTGTGGGCACGAGTGTGATTACGAGTACGGGTGTGCAGGAAACGGCGTCAACAACACGCTCATCCGGTGGTGGAGTCTCGACGGCTGCTGATAGCGGCAGTGGTGTTGGTGATGGTACCTCAGATGCTGGAGTGATAGGAGGGGCTACGACAGGCGGGTTAGTGCTTGGACTCATTGTAGCTGGAGTAATTTGGCTGTTAAGAAGACATTCACGAAAGAAGGCGTTGATATCTCAGCCGGTGCAGTACGGTGAGCAGAAGGAGGGCGACAATTGGTACTACGGATACGGAACCAGGCAACCATGCGAACTAGCAGATGAGAGTGTGGGGCCAAGGGAATTGCCGGCACATGGAACTAATGTGGAAGTACCATCTTAGGTACTCTACTATGGGGGATACTGTGGGTTGGTTAGGCCTTCTGATGTTCGAAATTTGCTCGACTACGCAGTAGCGGGTAGCTATTTAAAGAAAGAGGGGGAGCAGCCTATTTCATGTCTTTATTTGTATTAGTAAGAACCGTCATGTAGATAGAATGCTGGCCACGAATCAGGCTCTTAATTGCATATATTTATGTAGTGTGCACTATGATGAAAGTAGAGGTGATATAGTGTTTGAGGGGTACAGAGCCTGGAGACTTTACCCTACACAAAGTTGGCGACTCGGTGAAAATTTCAACTCAACGGGCTTGTACCGGATTTGCACGGAAAGAAGAGTGAGGGAGAAGGTTTGTATGTGACCCTAATCAAGCCAGACAAAATTTCTCGTGTAAATGGATGAGAGTGACTGGTCAAACTGACTGCGATCCGTATCAGCTTCGGGTTATGGCTGTAGTCAGCGCAAAGAGCAGTGGGTTAACAAAACACTCGGCATTGATTCAGGTAGATCTAACATCCCTCAAAAGTTCAGCTCTGGAGATGAGTTGAACGTTCTTACCCGGCTTTTGTGATCCTAAGCCCTAGTTCGCTCCGTTATGGCCTTACCGCCTAATATTTAACGTGTACGAGCGCCAAGCCATACCACAAATCACGTACTTAAGTAGTCTGAGGGTGTGACAAGTCTCTAGGCCTCTGACGGCTTTGCATCTCACTTTATTTTACCCAGATTTGGTTAGGCTCACTGTTTCAGTCAGTATAAGATGCATATGATTTTAAGTGCCGGGGTGCGAGGCAATAGAATACAGTATCCCTTCTGGACTTCTCACAGCGCCCGCTGTAGTGAACAGAGGCACGAGATACCCCATTTGCACTCTCCGTCCACTCCTTCGCAGGTATCCATAGGATTCCCACGAAGAAAGACGGTTTCGGCTCGAGGAGCGTTGGAGGAGGATAAAAGAAGTGAAAGGGTACCCGGGACAAGGGAATCTTACAACTGCCCCTTGGCATTCCAAGCTGTGTCGTCTCCAGCGTTTCCGATATAGATAGCCATCAGACATGTTTCTTATCACCTTTCTTGGACAACTCACCGGACTGTTGCTACTGACCGCCGGTCTTCTGTGGCTGGTATTCCGAGTTGGAAGAGCTTGTCGATTCTCTCCACTTTACTGTTCTAGCCACGAGCTTGATCCACGTCCGTAGGTTCAGTTTAGGCTTGCACAAGCAATATCGTACAACATCTTGTGATGCTGATCCTCTTTCCAGCTTGGTTCCAGGGAATCAGCCTGTAGTACGCCGTACAGTATCTTCAGTGTTTTGGTAGGTGTTCCTGGTAGACCTGTAAGGCCAAATTCGTCTGGGTTTCCTTGGTGAAGAGTGTTCAAACTTGTGATGACTATCGATTCTATCTACGAGAAGAGACTCTCGATATATACAGAGATCCCATGCGCTAGCATGACGCCTTGTGCCCTACCGGAATTCCTTATATAATAAAGAGTGTTCAAAGTTGAGATAGTAAGGATGATAGAGAAGTTTGATTGTATACTATCTAAGAGGACCACACGGCCATATATATGATCATACAAGTGCGAATGCGTACGTACTCATATATGTATCGATACGGTTGAATACCATCAGTCCAACAGCAATCTCCCAGTCTCCTAGACGAGCCATCACCTTTGGCCATACGAAGGCTGAGATCTATTTATGCAACAAAGAGTGTTGAAATAGTGAAGGGGAGAACCGTATGAATAGACTTAGATAAAGAGATGAGAAGGAGAAAGACTCGAGATATATGATAGAAAAGTGTGCCTCGTGCCGTACCATCAGACCCGGATACGGTCAGCTCGTGTCAGGTCTATACATACATGCGACAAAGAGCTCCAGATATGAGTCGAGTGATAATTGGTGCTATGCTACTCCTAAACATGAAGGCAGCGGTTTAGCATGGGCAGGAACTCGCTTCCATACACACTTCGAAGCTAACACTCGTTCATCGAGCCCTTCTGATGCGGTGATATTATATAGAAGGTTGTCCAAATCCCTAGTCACACCCGGTAACCATGAACAAGCATCCATGAATGGAGGACCGCTGATGTCGCACCGTAACCATTACCACCTTCGAAGCTTTTTGTAGGTGAAAATCTTATCTCCTCTATCGCCGCCCACCACCCACCATTATCCACCCACCTCCCTTCAGCCTTCTCGCCCAATTGCAAAGTTCAAGAGAAAACAAAGTAAAAAAAGAAATAATTCAACAAGCGAAAAAGGCCGCTTTGACTTGCCTCTATCCCAGATACAATCTCATACTCGGGAGAGTCTTTTGAAGCAGTAGTTTGAAGCAGGCTTCTATGCAGCGGAAAGTCGTTGCAACAGTACTTCCCCCCATTCAGGGATCATACTAAGCGCCACCCTATCTGCGGACAGGGCGCTCTATCTGCGAATGTGGCTTAACAGGCCTCAGTAGGAGGAATCGGTCACCCTCTTCTTGCAGTGGACGGGTGCTGAATGCTGGTCTGTCTGGGGCACGAATTTCAAGCTCTGAAATTTGCTGTCGGTTTCGAGAGAGGCATCGGACGCCCGAGAGGGACTATTTCCATCCCTGTCCATAATTAGCTCTGATGTGTATGAAAGGGAGGAGAGAGGAGGCTTTCGACTTGAACCCGAACGTCTTGTCGGCTGCTACGGGAATACAGGAATCCATGCCAATCCAATCGCAACGAGGGTAACCGTCCTGGTACATTGAATAGAAGTGTGGAATAAATACGGGGCCTGATTTGGCTCTTTGTTGACCTGTATAATCCTCAAAATACACCTAACCCTGCACACAGTCTGCATTGGTGCAGTACGGTGCGGCACCAGTCCATCAGAATCCCCCACTGGTCTGATCCCAGTGCAAAGAATTAATGCACTGCACTGCCTTGGGATCGGACAGTTCCAGTCCGCACGGTTTCCCTACCCGCACCGGTGAAATAGTTAGAGATCGTGGCTTCGCGGCACAAATGTGCCTGATACATGTTAAGCCCTTATATGGACGATACCTGAGAATAGATGCGTATCTCTCGAAATTTCTGTCAGGTCGCTGCGCTGTTTAACCTCAAGTATCCCAACACTAGCTATTACCCCCCGCCATCTGGGTCGCGCTCTGATCTTGTTTTATCTCGTCCTGACTAGGCGACGATAAAGCTCCAGGAAAGATTGGTGGGTGAGCTGACTTTTGCTCGCTAGTGCTAGGCAATTCAACCGGATCCCCTCTACCACCAATCTTGTGAAACTAACCATAGGCACAGATGTGGAACAGTCTCCATAATACCACGTGCCGAGCGTTGCCAATCGTCGCCTCTAATTCATGACGTCCGTCATTACACTCATAGACAACCTCGATAGTGGGGCTTTGATTTTTATACAGGCCTGACAATTCGCGATTACCATTGTCAATTCCCACAATTGGCACTAATTGGACGACCAAATTGGATCGTTGTGAGGAGAGGAAGCCGTCAGTGCCAACTCTATTCTATTTTGTCAAACAAGTCAACGAACACTGATCGCCAACGAGCGAACACGGATATGTGCCCATACGATGGCATATGAAGGGGGTTTTTAGGAATAGAGTGGAGGTTTTATTTTGTAGCCGGGAATCTGCAGATCCACGGGGCTACTGGAGGATGGACCGTCTGGGCACTCTCAGAAGACCTGCAGATTCCGCATGTATTTAAAGTGCAAAGAGGTTCAATTGATGTATCTATCCCCACGTGGGAATGGACATTATTTGGTTGTCAGACAGTCCCAATTGGGTGAGGCAAGGTCATTATTTGGTTGTCAGACAGTCCCAATTGGGCGTGACAAGTAGGTGATTCGCAGAGTGAGCTTATTTGTACACATCGTGGCAGCCGCGGTGGATACACTGTGAGCTGGAGAATTAGTGTCGACTTGCAAAGCATTTGACATTTGGCTCTGCAACCCCAGGGTGAGCGGAAGAGGTGGCAGTGGACCGGGCAGGCCATCAGGTATGCCCCGAGAATGTACCTGGATCACTGCTAGGGAGGAGGCGTGTTCCGAAGAAGGCGGCGGTGTTCCGGTTATTCAAATGCTTGGCTCTTCCATGGGCGAACCGTTTTCAATCCGGACTCCTGGATATTCCTCTACCGCTCTATATCTATTATGAATTGAGAACTAACGTTTGCAGATGGAGCCGGCACAACGACAAAGATGGTGCCTACAGATGATGGAGGACATATCCCGGCAATATACGGAGATTTCGTGGAGGTTTTCAGCAAAGCCAAGGCAGAGACACTCCCGCCGCATCGGTCAATTGACCATGCAATCGACTTGGAGCCCGGCTACAATTTGCCATATGGGCGGATTACAATTCAACAGAGTTGAGTTAAACGGTGTTGAGTTGAGTTGAGTGGAGTGGTGCGGTATTCCAACAAGTGCGTGGAATAAGATCTCGTGCGTACGAGGCCGGATCATGGATTTGGACTTAAAGATCCCATGCCATATGGACGGATCGATGAGTTGGTATTTTCTTTTGATGGACAATATGTCACCGGATGGATTATGGGACTGCGATGAAGAGTCAATGGAAGACGGGCATTATGGAGGTCAGTAACAATGACCATTAGAGAGCTTACAGAGCTATAGGAGAAGTCACGGAAAGCGGCCCATACGAGCGCAATTATGCTCATGGTAGAAATAAATGGCTGGAACCAACTGGATCGCAGCCAGAGATGGATCGCGGCCGGAGATGGATTGCGGCCGGAGGTGGATGACAGGAGATGGATCACGGGAGACGGATGACAATCAATCTCCTTTCCTATATGAAGATATCGAGGTTACGCGAAGTTATACCCTTCTCGAGATCACTTACTTTGATTTCAAGCTATGAAGTCGCAATTGAGCGCAGATATGCAGATACACGATGTACTGCCGGGGGTATGGTTCCACTGAATACGACCCCAAATCAGATCCCGAGTCACACAGCTACAATGCCGATACCGCACACCTCGAAGTTGTATGAGATAAGTCGTAAGTGGAGCAACGATCTTTAAAGAGGGGGGTGACAGTGCCGGAATCGCAACAACCCCTACCGCGAACAATTACCGTACCGGAAGTGCAGGAACGAAGAACCGTGAAACACATTCACCAATAGAGAAGTCTAGCAGCGGCAAGTCCACATGGAGAAGAAGCAACAATTGTACTCCGAGAATTGCGAAACGTGCACGCAGGGAAGTGATGGCAAACACACCTACAGATGAATCAAGAAGCCGCATGCACAAGTTACGAACCCGAATGAGATCCCGACTCAGTCTCGGCGATCCCGATTCAGTTTTGACAATCCCGAGATACACAGCTGCTACTGGAAATCAACTTCAGAATCAAGCGTAACCAACCGATATGGCACCAGAAGAAGCCGTAATGGATTAGTCGTCGGTGGAGCTACGACGTACACAAGGGGGATGACTTACCGGAAGTGCTGCGAGGAAGTACCTTGGAACGCACTTACCAGCAGAGAATTGCAGCTCGAGATTAGTCGATGAGTGTACCTTGGAGGAGATCACTAGCAGAGTCAACAAGCATGTGGAGAAGAGACAACCAGTGAACCAGGAGATGAAACGACAAGCGAACTCAGATATCGACGATATGGATACCCAGACAAGTGGCAGCAAGCACACCTGGTGAAGGTGCAGAAAGCATACTGGGTGGAAAGCCGGCGAGCGAACCCAGCAATTGGAGATGTGCGACTGCAAGAGCACCGGTGAGATGATGAGAAGATCAAGCGAGGTTGATCTATGCCGAACGAGTCCATTTATGTCGACCCAAGCAGTTCCGAACGAGACCAAAAATAATCTCCGAAAGTACCGAATAATCTACCGAACGGCATCGCAAGAGACAGTCACCGAATGGCATAACGAGAGACAGTCAATGAATGGCATCAAGAGAGACAGTTGAGACAACTACAAAAAGATGATTACCGGATTGCCTTGATTGGAGGGTGCAGGAACTTAGGATTATCGGGAGCCCTATATACCGAAGGCACCGACTGAGATGTTTACCAAACGGCTTACTGAACTGGGTCCTGAACGACTATACTGGAGGCCTATAAGCCTGCTTGGCGGATTCTGAAGGAGTATGAATATAACTACTGACGGGCACCGTGTGAGAGCTACCGGTTGTAAGAGATGATGTCAGATATCGAGACTGGCTTACAAAGTTATGTACGATGGTCTGGAGAGCTCAAGCGCGTTCGAATATATATGGTATGAATGACTATTTCATGAGAAGCTTATGAGATAGATACGAGGTCATAGATGATTGACCATCACCGACGGCTATGATACCGAGAACAGAAGTTGCTTAAGTAGCAATAATGATTACTGATGGGCTGGGTTTGTGGAGTTCACGAGGAATTGGGAGAGCTCGAGTGCTAGCGCACTTGGACGTATAGTTAGTATGACCGGTTACTGGGATGCTTACAAGTTTGATATGCCGATGCAATGGCCGATGGCGATGGCGATGGTGATGGCGATGGCGATGGTGATAATGAGCAGCGAGCGGAAGCCACCATCGATGCTGCCGGGTCAAGACGAGGCTCATACTATGATTGGGGATTTCACCGAGGTTACTGTGTCTAATTCTGACGATGACTTACGCTTGGTACAAGCTACGAGTGCGAGATGTGTTGGTCGGATGCCGGACATTCCGGAAGTGGAGATATGGAGGACGGTGTCACTTTGAATGTTCCTTCTTTCTCTTCTCTTTTCTTCTCTTTACTTCTTTACTTCTTTGGATATCGGCCCAGTACAAATGGCGTCGGCACGGGTTTTTACCACCTCCGGAGATAAGCCAAGTGGAGGTGGAGTTTCCCCGTGCGCCGGATCCGCCGAATGGCTACCATATGGCACTGATCGGTTATGGGACTTATGGGTTCGTACGTTTGCGTACGTTGAATGGTTTTTTGATTGTTTCCTTTCCTTTCCTACTCTTGTACGGGTTTATACAGCCCAGGGGGTCTGCACCTAAAGAGGGGGATGATGTAGCGGCACGGCTGCACGTGACGTGTCCAGGGCCGGGTAACACCGCTTTATATATAGTCGGCTCGCCACGAACCTTAGATCTCTAGCGATAATCTTACCTTAACTACCTCTATACTACTCTACACTATTGACATCCACGTTTGCAACCGTATCTACTTATATACCTTTATACGAGGCCATACACGGCCGTATGCCTTTACAGTTGTCTTCAGCTAAATCCAAAGTAATACAACCAATATTGTAGATATCATAAATTGGAGAGAGCGAGGTGAAAGTATAGATAGTTATGCACATTTCATGTATAGAACACTTTGTGATCGGACCAAAACTTGTGTACTTAATTTGGAGAGAAATTTTGGATTTGGACAGTGATGCCTGGTACAATAAGGTACGTACCACCAGTCAACCAACGAGAATGCTTCGTGGTGACTGCATATGATGACACCCGTATCTATATACGTATAATAGTGAAAATTTCTACGGGAGTAACAAAATGGTTCCATGCGACCGAAAACGACGCTCGAGGGTTTTTGGTATTACCAAGAAATTCGTCGCGGTCAAGAGAAAAAGGAATATATCCGTCGTTGCTTACCATATTATTTGCTTCAGGAACCACGCCGTTCCCTACTAGCAACGGAACAAAGTTGCCGCGATGGTAAGTACACTATTTTTAGTGTTTCTTCATACCTCTATCTCCTGTGCGTGTTTGTCTCCACATCGTATATATACTCTATTTACCACACCCCGGCCCAGGCCGTCCAGTGGTTTCAAATGTGGCCACTCTCCTTGTGACTCTGGATGCCCGAGTGGCAGGATCAGCAGGTGGTAAAGACCACTAAGATAAACCAAGTGGAGTGTAGTTTTTTAGGGTTGTCATTTCATTCATATCTAAATATCAAGAGCAGGCAGAGTCAAAACGCAGATAACACCAAAACGAGGTCGATCCCGTACCCTTTCCATATCATCTTAGCCCGAAGATCATACCTCCCTTTCTCCATCGTCCTTCATATTGGGCTCCATACCGATTTTCCACAAGACACCACCACACTCGCAACCTATACCACCAGAGCTAGCAGGAACCAATTTATCAACTAAGACCTCGAGATCAGCATTGCAGCAGCTAAAAATGGTCCTGGAGAAACCCACTCTATTGCAGTGTACTGGGCTTTTGTCAGCTCTCCCGCTCAGGATCATGAAGGGTGAAAACTCACACACTATCGAATCCAGCCATTGGGCTCATGTTAGTCACGTGCACCATGCTCCGTATCATCAGCGGAGACTCACTTGCTGTCAGATCCAGCTATCGGGCTCGTGTCAGTCGCCTCGCTTGTGGAGTCATTAGAACAGAGACTCACCTGCCACCGAATCTAGCCATCGAACTCGTGTCAGTCGTCTCACTAGATGGCACATCAGGAGAGAAGCTTACCCGCTACTGAATTCAGTCATCAGGCTCGTGTCAGTCACCTCACAGTCCTCACACAGTATCATCAAGGGGTCTCACATTCTATCGAATCAAACCGCCCCGATCGTGTCAGTCACCTCGCTGGGCACCATTAAGAGAGTAGCTCACCCACTGTGGAATCCAGCCATCGGGCTTTGTGTCAATGACCTCGCTCGGGTACCATTGGGGAGTGACTCACTTTCTATCGAATATAGCCATCGGGCTTGTGTCAATCACCTCGCTGCACACCATTAGGGGATAGACTCACTTTCTATCCAATCCGGTAGTCAGTCTCCTGTCAGCTCATTGGTATCATAAGAGAGAGACTTACATGCTATCGAATCCAGTCGCGTCAGTCACCTTGCTGGGTATCATAAGGGGAAGGACTCACCTGCTATGGAATCCAGCCATCGGGCTTGTGTCAGCCACCTCGCTGGGTATCATTCGAAAGAAACTCACCCGCTATCGAATCCAGCCATCGGGCTAGTGTCAGTCATCTCGCTGGGTATTTTTGGTAAGTGAGACTCACGTAGTTTGATATCTGGCCGGCGGATTCTTATTAGCAATTCATTACTTCCGGCGGGAATCTATCGAAGGGCCTAACGACTTTCTGTCTAACTGTGCTTTGTGGAGGAGGACATGAAAGCGACGAATCAGCCTGAGATCATTCTCATCGAGAACTGTGTTTGAAGAATCAGCCCGCACACCGAAGTTCTGCTTTTGCGGGCTGTTGTCATCAAAGAGCTCCATTATTCGTGACTCAGAAGATATTTGGAACCAAGTCCGACAGTTAAGGCTTTACGATGGAAAATTAGCCTCTCGGACATCGATTTCTCAGATATATGACTACCATCGAACCCGTTCCAAGTCTTTGCATTTGCCGTAGCCTTTGTATGGAACTTCGCACGACGGACAATTTTGTGCTGCTCTATCCTGTTGCCGTTTTAGTAATATTGACATGGAAAGTACCATACCTGGCACTACAGATTCGTCCCAGTTTTGGATTGTCAGGGGAGCCGCTTGGTTTTCTTCGTTAATAATTTCGTATGATCCCGTCTTGACCCAATGGCTTCCTGGCCGGCCTTGAAAATAAATTCTCAATATTTTCTGAAAGACCTAGGAGGGGCTAATAAGTATCATGAATTAATGTTTCGATGGCAGCAGCTTACTCACCTCCCATTTAATGCACAATTCAAAGGGCAATAAGATTCGACAGTCTAAGGCATCAATAAACGCAATCGGTTCATAGTCGGCCCACTTATGCAAAAGACATTTCGGAATCGCATTTTGGTTTAGTGTCAGCATGCCGAAAATTTCGTTCAATTTGTTGTCCACCTTAGCAACAGCCTCACTAAGAAGCGTCGGCTAATAAGCCCCTGTCTGATTCGGTTCTGGTAGAGTGAAAAGCATAACTCACGACCCGTGGCAGGACAACAACAAACGAATCGCATCGATTTGCATTCCGAGGCCATCGTAAAGCTCCATTATTTCATCCCGTTTATACATTCCCCATCCTATCTTTCTCCAGTTGTCTTTGAATTTCTTCCCCGAACCACCTTGTGAAAGACTACTTTTGTATTTCTCGGTAGTTTTGTTGAATTTTTGCAGAAGAGGTTCGCACCTGGACACATGAACCCCGATAGCCCTCACCGTGGATGGTGGCAACTGAGAACCGGTGATTTGGTTGTGGACAGTCTTTAATAATTTCTCGAAACAATCGAACCGAAGCACAAGCTCTTGATATTGTGCGGATGATCCCGAGCTCTCGCGGAGAGTTGTCCCAATTTTGAAGATAAGCGTTCCGACTGCAACGAAATCGCCGACGCCAAAACCGAACGACATAACGGTCGCAAATGATGCTGCAAAGAACACAGGATCCGCCCGGTGATGTCGGGTGTGTCGATTATAAGAAAAGCGGAATGTGCGCAAGACGGTGCGCGGGGTCCTTAACGTTCCACAGTTTGGGGCTCAGGTCTTGCCTAGGCAGGGAAAAAACAAAAACAACGAATGCCCGCCCAGTACTAGTGGATGATCTTCACCACGAATACCCTGACAGGCGTTGACAGTGACATACATGATCAAAGCTAGATGCGTTCGGGGACTATCTAAGCGTTAAGTTGGAAATGATTCTATATTTCTTTCCTTCTGTCGTACAGAATTATGATAGCCTTGGAACTTGAGCTTTAGGTCCAAAGATATATATGACACAAAGAACGATAAAAACTGACGCTGTTTGCTGTCAGGCTTGGGTGAGAGTAAGTACATGTTGTGGCTATGTTTTAATTATTTATGTGGCGTTACAATCTTGCGGTAACCCTTTCATGCGCTTGCTAGAGACGATGTGTGAAGTTAACCAGTATCTACTCACGAACTTGCTTATTTTGTCTTCTCACCACGGTTTCAGACTTCCGGAGTAAGGGCTTGAAAACTGTGCTGCTCATGTCACCTCGAGCAGGGACGCCATTCAAGGGGCTATATGCTGTTGGACGGATATGTAGGTGCGATGAAATCCTAGACAAGGTAAAATAACGCCTATGGTGGCTGGATAATCAGTCCCACAACCCAATGTATGGGGCGAGAATAAATACTTGAGCACTGTTGCCTTGCGGCAAAACTACTTCATTTTGTTATTTGGCAGTCGGTGATTTAGAACCCGGGAATCTCGGGTTAAGTTTGTAACCACTAAAGTACGGAGCGCACAGATACTTGCACTTTTTAGGTTGCAGTTGCTGCTCCCATATCGGTGACAAAAACCTCTTAGTGCGAAATTTTTCGCGCTCCGAAAAGGGGTTCGCCTGTTGGGCATGGCATCTTTGGAGTCACTAAGAGCTCAGAACCTTGACAATCAGCCACCCAAAACAGCAGTAGACAATCAATGCAGTTGGATTGGTACTTTCCTATACATGCAAGGCAAAGCTTTGTTTAAATAAACGACATATTCTTTATCTTGTCAATAATATATTGCTTTGTTAGCCAATTAAACACCTACACTGTGTATATTGGTTGGACTAGGTATGGCTACCACACATAGCCTAGAGAGCAATGATAGTAGGCTTGATTGGGTAAACAATGATGATACTAGTCATCCAATAATCAGCTACAGCAGTCACAGGTATAGCTTGATTTTCGACACAATCAGAATAAATAATTTGATGTAGTTTAGCGAGTTGTCCTGTAGTATTGCCTATAAACAACCAACAATCACTTGGATATGTCTATTCAGATTCTAGTCAATGATTATTACTCTACACTCACTAATAAATTGTGTTTCTAATTGGTGAGTTAAATATTATATAAGTTAAGAGGATAATGAAAGGATAACTATGCATTCCTCCGGCTGCAGGGTAACTGTCGAAATGTGGTTGAATACATATACAACTGTGAAAATATATGTATTTGTAGATAAGACAATCCTTTATGGTAATGTATAAGACAAGCTGAAATCTGAACAAGATTGCATTCATCTGGTCTGTTATGAATACTGCTGTCAATGGAGGTACCAGTATATGGTGTTTGTGTTACGTGGTTGGTACTATGATCTAGGTAACTATACTCATAAGTATACAATGATACTTAAATACGTACTTAGTTACACTCTGACTTAGCTCTTATTGTGATTTCTTATACCTATCTCTAGATGAATCCAATCAGAAGTCTGTAAAGATCTTATACACACAAGGGATAAATGTGTATAATCGTATCAGAAGCTTCCAAATGGATGGAAACTGAATTGTATCGTTGTGTGATACAATATTGAAAATACATACAACCAATAATATTAATCTCAGTGATTAACTGATATCATAAAGTATATTGGTATAATGAATCTTAGTAATTAATTAATATTGTAAAGTATGTTCATATAATTAATCTTGGTGATTAATTGATATTGTAAAGTATGTTCCTGTAATTAATCTCGGTGATTAATTAATATTGTAGTGGTGATAAGTTACTTATTGATTGTGCAATCTGAATTGACACGTATCCTCACACAATTTTTCTTATCTTTCCTTGATAAATCTGGCGCTCAGATACTATCAGCAATTTTGCGCCTCAAGAGTAATCTCCCTCAATTCCTCATCTGTCACAGACTCAATAGTAGATGTCAAATCTACTCGACCTTTTATTTCGGCATATAATATTAAGCCGTTCTTTCGTAATGAATTACGGATCTCCTGTAATTGTTTTTGGCTTCGCACCGGATATCCCTTTGTAAATGCCCGCTGCTTAGTCTTCAGCGGTTTGAAAACTTTTCCTATTCGAGTAGATCCTAACAATATTCAGGTTGTAACTGTATTATGTGCTGAATTTCTTTGCAAGAATGGACATTCCCTTTCTTCAATAATATCATCTGCTAAATCTAACTCAGAAGTATCTTTATCTTGATGTACTTCCATATTAGTTTCAGGTAACAAAGATACTGTACAATTCTTAATATAGTCTGACATGAAGATCTTATACTGTCGATAATAGATTATTATCTCCTCAACCTGAATCATACTTGCTGACTATCATGTACACTGTGCAGCAAATGACTGATCATTCTTTTCTAGCTGATTGAGTATAGTATAAAAGATAAGGCGTATAATATCACATCATATTCGTTAGCAAATTTATACTCGTTCATGGGGCAGGGGAACCGCGTACAATCCTAACAGATAATTCTAATATAGTTGATAAAAATAATAATAATAATCAGAACCGAAAACTTAATAATATTTCAGCTTGGTCTTCGCAGGTAGGTATCATTTGTAACAGTAGAGCTACCCTTCTAAAGCCGGAGCTTGGTGCTCTTTTATAGCCTTTCTTGGACTGCCAAAGTTTGTGTCCCAACCTTAGCTATCATCTCATCTGTCATATCTCAGAGTACTGTTTCATTACGAGCCAGGCTCTTTGATACAGGACCACACATCCCAAAGGTTATCATGTAATTACGTCATTGGTTTCAAAGCGTTACACTTCCTCCCGGGCCATCATCCACAATGAGATTTAATCAAACAGAAACTTCAACTTAGATATCTTGCAACTCAGATAGTTCGGATAGTCAAAACCTCTCTGTTGCCTGACCTGGTTATTCGGAGGGCTTTAAACAGATATCTTCAATAATCAAGATACAACCTTCACCATATCGGCTATTTGGCTTATAAGCTTCAGTGACTCATATGGTGGCTCACCATTGCTCTGTTGACATTTAATCACACCGTATTACATCAGTATTTATAAGACGATAGTAATTAACCCAACTTGTTTGTGCCCTGCCAGGGAGTCTGAGGCTTATCGGGGGTAATTGACTTTGCCCAACATCTTCATTCATCAGACACCCCATGGTTAGGTCGAGACCATTACTACTGACCGGGAAGTATTTGAGTTGTTTCGCTCCCAGAGGGGATCAGCTCGAAGTTCCACTTTCTAGCATACTGGCTATGGTCTGCCAGACACGCCAGTCGCATTCCTGCAACTGGCGCATCCAGTCCCACTTAGCATAGTTTGAATGAGTGTGGTAAGAAATAACTGGCATCACTATAAACCTTCGAAGGTTTATTGAGTGGCCAAGGTTATTCCATTATCAAATCAGTTCTACTGTAGTATGTGAATTTTCAGTTGATCCATGTGCAAAGAGGTTCGAGATCAAATCAATACGAGTCATGTAATCTCCCGCTAAGAATCACAAGTTTGGCTGCTTACTACTTCATTGTGATATCAGCGTTATGTACTAAATGGTATTATCAAACCTGTTATGTAGATCTCGAAGTAGACTAGTACTAATATCTGTATTATGGGAGAAATCCTAACACTTTGTTTGTATAATACTTGGCACTTTGAATACAAAGCTCCTAGGCTAAGTGATCTGGTAAATTAAAGAATACATTGAAAATAAGTTGGCAATGGCAATCCCAAACAGATATGTATTGCTCAGGACATTCTTTAGTCTGTGTTGGTATATGTTGAACATTCACCAGTAATTAGTTATTCTCTGGGGGTGTTGAAATCTATATTGATATGAACAAAATAAGATCACTACACAATCAGAAGAAAGGTGATAATGAAACATAATCAATATGAGATTGGGTTCAAATCATTGTAGATTGACAACAGGTTTGAGATGAAGCTGATCTATTCCTTTTTGAGTATTCTAACAGTGTGTGTAGAGCATCCAATGTCTACTCTCAGCTGTATACAGTACACTGATCTGGACAGTTCCACTTGATGTTGTATCAAATGATGTAAAGTATTTGAACAATGTGAGAGTCTATTGAATTGTGCTCATTAACTGAATATAATGCAAGGTAGAATTTTCCACTGACTCATAGCATATAACAATTGGATTCTTATATGGGAAGTGTATTAGTACTGCATATAGTAAATTGCAAGTCTGATTTTTCAGTAATATAATTGATGATTTTACTCAACATAAATTGTCTGGTATACGATGTTAATACACTGGGTTGTGCCAAATGTTAGGTTGAATGCTAGACTCTATTTCCAACTAAGAGAATATTGGTCTTCAATCCTATATAGTTAGCCATCAACATCAGTGCAATGAACAATTTCTTTTAGATGGTTACAAAGAACTTTGCCAGAGAATTTAGTACAATATCCACTTGGGTTGCAAATATGTTGTTGCTTGCTTACAGTGTCATACTGTACATGTCAGAATACCTATAATATAACTCAAATGAAGGTTCTGCATATTTTTGCATTGATGGAGATATTTCTACTGAACTTACCAATTGCAAGCATTCTACCAAGTTCTATTACCATGAGTAACCGTAGATGTAGAAAGTAACAAGCATAGATTGATGGTGTCTCTGAATTGGATTCGCTGTTTGTGGTTAGATAGATGTTAACTTCTAATGATTACTGCATATATAAATCAAGTCTGTGAATTACAATCTGTAAACAAACTTGGTTAAACATTTTAGCCAGACATTATCTGACAAAGGATACTTTCACAGTATATACGGAAATAATGTTCATCATAGTTGCTGTAGGATACAATATGCCTGGTAGTGTCACTTGATTTCAATCTTACTGCATGTATTGTTACTAACCAAGACACCTGGATATGATAATTTCTTTCTATTCAGGAGATTTGGAACAAGATCTGTGGTGAGACATTTTCAAGAAAACTGAAGTGATAACTGTAACGGCGGCACGTGACCCGGGCCGGGTAACGGCCATTCTATATAGTCGGCTCGCCACGAGCCTTAGATCTCTAGCGATAATCTTACTACACTTCTACACCTACTATCACTCGCATCCACGTTTGCAACTGTATTCCTATAATTACCATCCGTATGCCTATGATGCCAAACTTAGGCATACGTGCCCTGACACTGTTATCGCTTTTTCAGTGAACGGATACGTTTCGCTCACGGGATTTCGCGAGTTTACCCCTTTTCCGATGCGCGACGTCACGAAGTCAACAATTGAGAATACTGCCTTCCAAACGAGATATCGAAACGTCATTCCTGCCAAGCACAGAGCCTTGATCGTTCCGCCATCCAATTGAGCCCCCTGACGGCAGCAGAGTTGAGTTTAGAGACCAATTGGCGCACGCAGCGCGTCACCGGCAATTACGACGAGTATCAAGAGTACAAGACACAACTATTTGACCCCGCCAACGACAGAAATCGCACACGATCAACCTAATCGAGTTCGAATACAATTCCTACGAGTACCTTGAGCACCATCATCAGCTCGAGATGCTGCAATGGACGGAGTGATCCTACCCTTGAATGGACACTACCGAGAACCAAAGGCGAAGTCGAGAGACGATTTACGAGTCAGCACAGTTACGACTCCATTCCTTCTAATTGAGTCAAGTGCACCTACTTCAATTGGCGTGTACACCTACAGCTCTAGCAACCTCGAAGAAGCCGACTTGCAGAAGCATCCTATGGCCAATCATACCTCTCGATCGGAGCATGCCTACGGAGACAGATAATACCATAAAGAAAACCTTCCTACAGGGGACGACAGCATATAAATGAAGCACTCTTACCGCCACGAATGTCTGCACAAGTGAAGTGCACTTACGGAGAAGACAGCCTACGATTGAAGCACATTTTCGATGAGAAGGTATCCTTCGAATGAAGAGAACTTAGAGCGGCGATACATTGCACAGTGTGAAGTGCATTTACGGGAGAGACCTACACAATTCCGCAGACCGACTACGATGACTATGACGACCTCTCAGAGAATAATTATTATTCACAATCAAAGTCCACCTACCATATCAATGATTTTCGACTACAATTACATTAACGGCAACGGAGGCTGCACATGACTATTATTAGCTACAGACCGAATAAGCTCTGGACTTCCGGCAGCACCACGGCTACCACTGCGAGTCAAGAAAGGCAACCAAGATTGTCTATATTTGCTATGGGAGAGACGACATTATGAATTGAGACTATCACCTCCAGAGGCGCCACTTTCAAGATACTAAATGGAGGATCCAATCAATCGATGAGATATGGATAGTACGAGTTTTCATTAAGCCCGGGACACATTCCACGGCACTCAGTCAATATCCATCTATACCAGCGAAATTACTATTCTTAAGCGGCATACTTACCAGTCCGTATGGATATGGAATGGACTCAGAATCACAAATGGATCTGCTGGATGTGCCCATCTCGATGTACGATGTGGTACCAAACTGTTGAGGTGTTGGGCCCAAACCCGGTAAAGGTCGATCGGTCACTGTGCCGGTCCTACCATCAAACAAACAATATACTTCTCTCGCAGCCTCCATTATGGACTGCACAAGAGCAAGTTGATATGTGGATGCTTTCGTGCAGCGGAAACATGTCTGTCACGCGAGATATGCTACCGAGACAATCGCGGTGAGGACAGTCCTTCTCCACAAGCATCAATGAAGCTTCTGGACCATCATAGGACATACCTCTCCCGGGGATACCAACTCGGGGACCGCATGATGACTGCTAGCTAGAAGTCAGTTACCATGGCATTCGCCCAACGGTCTGGGGTTTGCACCAGTTTGCTGGGAGCTGCGGTATAGGGACCTGTGGATGCGGCATCGTGAGCCAGCAGAAGTGGTAACCCTCGCAGGCTGAATGAGCGAGCAAGGAGCAGCGGCGGTAGTTGCGGCAGTAGGGTGTCCACATGGGAATCCTGAATGACTGCTACCGGCTCGCAGAGACACGAAGGGAGTGACTGGACGGCGGGGCTTGGCTCCTTGTGGGCGAACCGTTAATGACAAGGCCTCCTGGATTTACCTTCCACCGCTTCCATCCTTTCTTTGATTCCTTTGGCTAACATCGATGAAGCAGTTCGTACGAATTCATGCAAGTCTGCAATGCGGACACAATGTCGACAGACGAATGACAATTGAGAGCGCACTTACGAACGCCGAAGACTTAAGAGGAAGCCCCGGCATGAGTCCGGCATACAGACCGAGCGACGATGAACTCAGAGAGTGAATGTTTCAATTACTGGAACGAACACGGAATGGGATAACCCCTGACAGATACGAGAGAATGACGTTGGAAAGCTACTTATTGAGAAAAGAGCTATCGTTGAAATTATGAGAATTGGACTTACGAGCGCCGATATGCCCATTCCGGAGATGCACGGAGATGGATGACAATCAATCTTTTGATTATGGCGATATACAAGAAGTTATGTGAAAATCTACCAGATCTAATATACTTACTTTCGATGACAATGATAATCTACGAGACTAGCAATTGAATGCCGAGATGCTGATATATCTACCAACGACCTTGCCGTACCAAGTACAATCCCGACTACTATTCAAGAGACCAAAGCAAGTGCCGTATGGCAGATATTACAACGCCTAATACAATGCCGATTACAATGCCGAATACAATGCCGAATTTGTCACAAAGTTATATTATCGAGAATACTATCCCTAAGGAGGTTCCGACTCAGACTCCGCGATCCCGAGCTACACAACTATGATGGCAATTGACGACTACGAATCGACTTTGGAATCAACCCCGAATGAAGCCTTTCCAGTCTATATTCCCTACGAAGCCATATGAGATTAGTCGCCAGTGGAGCAACGACTCTGAAAAGAGGGGGATGACCGTACCGGAATCGCAACCCCTACCGCAAACAATTACCGTACTGGAAGTGCCAGAAAGAAGCACCGTGAGATACATTCACCAATTGAGAAGGCCAGCAGCAGCATGTGCACCTGGAAATGAATGGACTAGTGGACTCAGAGAACGACGATAAGTGCACCCAGTCAAGGGATGGCAAGCACACCTACAGATGAATCAACAAAGCGGAGGAGTGCCAGCGAGCGCACCCCGCGATTAGAGACAATAAGTGCACCTAGCATACGACAGACATCGAGTATACCAGCCAATGCACCAGAGAGATGACAAGTCACATGAGCCTGATCCATGCCGAACTAGTGCAATATAGCTACCGAAGCATTCCAAAGGAGATTCCAAATCAACGCAAATACGGCTACCGAAACAGTTCCAAATGAGATACCGAATACCTACATTATGGCAACAGAATGGGACCACCGAACGGGATTGAATATGACCACCGGGCGTACCAAATGGTCTACCAAATGGGACCACGAGAGACAGTCGAGATAACTACCAATAGATAATCACCAAGATCTCACAGAGACGGATATCACTGCCGCAAGACTTTACATTGACATCGAGAGGATTACCGGGAGCCCTACCGTACCAAACCACTGACCAAGATGCTTACTGAATGGCGTACCGAAGGATCAAGGAACTATCACCGAACAGCATACCGAACTGAATGCCAAACGACCATCACCGAGGCCCATCAAATGACTACCGAGAAGCCAACACATATTTGCCGAAGCTGCCTACTGAGATTGTCACAGAGAAGTCAACCAAGAACGCACCGAAGCTATCATCCGAATGACTCCCACTGAGAAACGGTCCACCGAGACCCTACCAAATGCCGAATCAAGAGATGATGAGATCTGCATATGCAATGTACAAAGCAGCATTCCGAGAGCAGAAGCGCGCTCCTATCACGGTGAGTATGACCACCTACTGCGAAGGGTAGATGTTAGATATGGATCAATGATATACCGCCAACGCCCGGTGCAATTGGCGCACTCTACCACCTTCAAATGGTCACCAGCTAGCCACAAATGAGAACCGACGGCTATGACGATGCCAGGAGCGGAAGCTCACATCAATGTCCAAAATCAAGACGTGAGCCATGTGATGATCGACGATTTCACCGATATTACGCCAGCCAATTCCGACAACGGTCTCTGCCGAGACTCAACTTGATAAAACGAAAGCCGAACCGAATTGCGTGTCAAATCACCGAGATTACGATTACAATCCCGAAACATAATTACACTGCAACCTAGCTACGATGGCAATCGACAATCCATACGGTGATGAAGTCGTTGACGGAGCAACGAATTTTCAAAAAAGGGAGATAGCCGTGTCAGATCAGTCAAGTCCTATCGACAAGTCAAAAGCCCACCTGAAGGCAGTCTACCGAGACACGCACCAAAAAGTCTACTGAGAGTCGACCAAGATTCTATTGAAGTCGCCTAATGAGAGCGCAACCTTGAAGTCGACCGGATGGTCACCGAAGCGGACTTCGAAAGACGATTACCCAGTCAATTATAATTACCGACGACTACCGGCTGCTAGTGATATTCCACAGAGCATGCAGTGAAGCACCGCACGAAGGATCAAGAGAGCGCAGGCACGCTCGAACTTGTTAAGTATAACCATTTTAAAGAAGCTTACGTATTAGATGTCAACGAATGTGATGCGACTACACACGATGCAATTACGTCTACGATTGATGATTACCGATCGCAACAAACGATGACGGCAGCGGAAGCTTCCATCGATGCCAAGTCATGAGTGGAAGCTCTACCACTGTGATGATTCCAACCAAGAACCACGCCAAGATATGAACTACGAGTGCGGTACCACATAGCAGGCCAGATGCTGGATGAGTTCGGGAGTCGAGATAAGGAGGAATTGAGGTCCGAGACTCAGGAGCGGAGGAAATGGGTCAATAGAGTTTCGGAACTCGGGACCAGAGGGAAAGTAATCAATTGGGCATTCCTTTCTTCTGTCTCTTCTCATCTCGTCTCTACTTCATAGGATCTCGGCCCGGTACAAATGGCGTCGGCACGGGTTTCACCACCTCCGGATTGCAGCCAAGTGGAGGTCAAGTATCCCCGTGAGCCGGATCCACCGAAAGGCTACCGTACGGTGGCAATCGGCAGCGGGACTTATGATTTCGTACGAGTACGTACGCGGCATCATTGTTTAATGGTTTCTTTCCTTTCATTACCTTGCCTCCTGTACGGTATATGCAGCCCTGGAGGTCTGCGCCTGAAGAGAAGGATAATGCAACGGCGGCACGTGACCCGGGCCGGGTAACGGCCATTCTATATAGTAGGCTCGCCACGAGCCTTAGATCTCACCACTAGGGGGCTAACCCTCTATATGTTGCTATATGGGGCGCTGCACACCTGCCCTACAACTCCTAAATGAGGCGTACAGAGGGCGTCCGCTCCCCACCAAAAATTAGGCAAGATCCACGTACAGTGACATCCATCTATGTAGAGGCCCATATGCGCACGTATGGCTCCCCAAGCAAATCTTGGCAACGTAAAGCACCTGCACCACACCAAAAAAATCAAGTGAACTCCACATATATCTTCATCCATCAATGTAGATAGCTATATGTGCATATACAGTAAATGTTTCTAACAGTTGCGTCATCCTCACCATGTGCATCATCACCATTCGCATCGTCCTCACCATTCACATCGTCCTCACCATTCGCATCATCCCACCACCCAATAACTACTTACCTACTGCACGCTACAAATCCCATATGAGTAGCGACGACGAGAACTATTTTATCGACGCCAATGGCAAGCGTACGGTACTCATGCTGCCACCTCTGCCACCTCCGACTAAGGCCGTTTCTCGTAAACGTGGTGAAGGCACACCACCAAGTCGTGGCCGGCGCGA
>Ga0307512_10001042_pt1 | contig 40629 bp, 27 predicted proteins | sample 14_EM_MG_FD_200267 | JGI IMG/M metagenome (GOLD analysis project Ga0307512, IMG submission 200267) | Populus trichocarpa ectomycorrhiza microbial communities from riparian zone in the Pacific Northwest, United States - 14_EM | ecosystem: Host-associated > Plants > Roots > Unclassified | place...
TTTGATGATGTTCAATTATGCAACTGCAAAAACAAGAACATTATATAAATCTACAGATGGACCCGCTGTGCGACCCGCTGACAACCCGCCCAATCCAGACGGGTTGGGAGATTTGCATCGAACCGTTCCCGAATCGACGGTTCGGGTGTGTTGACAACCCGGACCGCCAATTTGGCAACGGTTCGGTTCTGACCCGGACCCGGACCCGAAGTGAAGGTCCGGAACCGTTGCTAACACTAGGTGTCGCGACGCGTCTCTGTCCGATTGGCCTCTGGAACGGTCATGAAATCTTCTGTGTTACCGTTAACGTCAATTCAATAGACATATCAAGACACTTTGCTGATGCAATCAGTGCTCTCAAATCTGTATGATATCTCGCGTGTAGATTGTGTGTCGTGACGCGTCGGAAAGGTGTAATTGATGAAATCCCGAATGCGAAACGTATCTGAAACTGTAAGCGCGATAATAGTGTAAAGGCATACGCCCGTGTATGGCCTCGTAGGAAGGTATATCAGTAGATACGGTTGCACACGTGGATGTCAATATTGGAGAGTAGTATAAAGGTAGGATTATGGCTAGAGATCTAAGGCTCATGGCGAGCCGACTATATATACAGCTGGTGTTACCCGGCCCTGGACACATAACGTGCAGCCGTGCCGTTACCACTGAATACTGTTAGCCCATATGAATACTAAATACCTGGGCTGAGATCTATTTATGCAACAACTATTGAATATATGGTTTATCTGCCTGATGTATGGCTTCAGTTGGGCTGATACATAATCTCTCTGAGCTGATGGTTATTCCGTTGTGGTGGGAAAATGGCTCCCACCACTACAAAGCCACGCATTTGAGTGGGTACGTGACTGGGTTAGGGTTATCGCGGCTCTGCATCACTCCATCGCCAAGGTTGAAAAACCTTCCCTGGACGGCATCCGACATCTCACCAATCACATACCAATTATCATCTCACCTCTTTCCATCTTCTCTCTTTTGTTTCTTAGTTCTAGCCAATCAACTATCTCGCTGCGGCTACTCCCTGCCTACGCTCCTCGAAACGAAACCTCCATTTTCGTAGCTTCCTACAGATGCTGCAGTGTGTTCTCCTGATCCAGGATTTCCGCCACACCGTGCTCAGCTGGAGATGCCGACTCAGCTGGAGATGCCAGATAAGTGTGTACGCATGTATATAAAACAAACTTTGAATACTGTATATATACCAGCATGAATGTACCTGTACGAAGAATATATGCTTCTAACAATAAGCATTTGCACCAGGTTATGAGCCCAGTTATCACTACTACTTAAATTCTCACGATCTTTCCTATTATCCCTTTCACAATCTCCCAAAATGCCTCAAGAACCCTAAACCTTGTCACCCTAGCAACAGCCACATAAACAGCACTAAAACTCAATACCATCACCAGCAATCTCCACAATCTCACAATGACCTCCTCCGAACCCACCTTCATGAAAACCAGGTGGGGCAATATGTAACACTGGGAGATCCACCCTAAGTCCTAATCAATAAAAGCCCCCAATGACTTCTGGACTGTTACGCCTTTGGTGATACAGGTATACTTCCGAAATCATAAGGAATCACTCGACAATCCAAATATGGATACTTGATCTGAAATCATGATTTGTCACTTGGATTTCTTAATTGGAACAACCTTCCGGATTTGTTCACCGATTGGTAATATATGCATTACCCAACATCAATATCAATCGGCCAACAACAGCGATCGGACTGAGAGTACGTATAATATATATCATCTTCACGATCGGTACTGGTCGTAAGATCTCTATTCTCAATCGTTATCTCTTATCGGCAGGAAATGTTATTCCTAGTCACCGGACAAATGACTATTGTCTCATGCTCCAGTGGTTCATTCCTTATGAGATCAGATGTCGTCAATATCAAACCACTACAGCATCTCGAGATATGCAGAGTTATATATGAGATCTGTTTGGAACAAATGATTGATCTATCGGAGCCCAATTGATCGAATGGACTTATACGAATCAACCCTTGTTTCGACCACACCTCTTGGTCTGGGGCAATTGGGACTTACAACATATGTTCTGAGTGGCGTGGGATACTCTCTGTTCAATATATGGCAAAATAACTCAGTTGCAGAATACTGTACATTTGGCTCCAATTAAGTGTAGTCAAATTAATGGTTCTGTTGTTTGCCACAATCATTAAACCATTATGTACCAGGTGGGTATATCAGAGGGCACTCACACTAGCTCTTGGTGACATGAACCTATTTATTGATAGTTAGCTTCAGATTAGCTTGTATCTCTACAAGGTATCGCAAATAGCAATAGTGTCGCGATACAAGATTATTACCTTGATGACATAGTTAATACTCATGAGAGTTAGAACTTGACCATCAATGGTGGAAGACAAGGATGATATGGCAGTTACATATGTGAACTCCAAAACAGACTTTGGTAGTCTTAGGATTTTTAAGGGTGTTGATCATCTGATATTTATCAGCGATACCGACATGGAGGAAGGCCATTGATAACATTCTATCAAAAAATATACAATCTTCTTAAGATTGATCTACGGATACCTATAGTCCTTCTCGAACTGGAGGTGAAACCTTAACTTTATTCCCATGTATTATCTGTTAGTTCTGTAACAAAGTCAACAAGGTTACTTCCCTATTGAAGTCCGGAGTTGTACGTTCATCCTTTAGTCTATATCACGGATAAACCCATCACTCTTTGTACTTGGTTATTCTGGTACCTTCATCAAAGAAAGTCATTAATTGGGAAGAGAGCAAGCTGCTACTTTAGAGTCTGAAGAAAGTCTGAGAAACCAGCCCGATTGCGTGGTTGTTTGAATGAGACTTCTGCTAGGATACTCTTTAGTCAGCACTACTCCTTCTGCTGAGGCAAAACTACTTTGCTGTCTCTTATTAGACAAGTCGATACTTGGAGTCGTCGTACTTCAGGACAGTGTGTTCTTGGTATTATTTGTCCATGGCTGGGACGATACTCAGCAAGTTTGAAGGATGTTTAATGCTTGCAGGAATGTCCTGAGTCGTGTGCATCAGTATACTTACATCGTAAAGACGATACTCCTTAGTCGATACTATCTTTCGGGAACAGAGAATGGAACAGATACCTCATTACCTGGGTGGCAATCCTTCTATGCATCCTGAGTGAAGCTTTAATCATTCTTCTCTTTATTAGTCTGTGTAATACCAGGAGATCTACCCTAAGTTCTAATCAATAAAAGCCCCTAATGACTTCCGGACAAATAAAGAGAAGTATGATTAAAGCTTCACTCAGGATGCATAGAGGGATTTCCACCCAAGGTAACAAGGTAACTGTTGTGTTCTCTGTTCCGAAAAGATAGTATCAACTAAGAAGTATCATCTTTACAATATCAGTATACTGATGTACATGACTCAGGAGTTTCCTGCAAGAGGTAAACATCCTTCATACTTGCCGAGTATCATCCCAGCAACTGGCACATATACCTAAGGACTGACTGTCCTCCAGTACGACAACTTCAAGTATCGACTTGTCTAATATGAGACAGCAAAGTAGTTTCGCCTCTGCAGAAGAAGTAGTGCCAACTAAAGAGTATCCTAGCAGAATTATGTTTCAAACCACCACACTATCGGGCTGGTTCATTGGACTTCCTTCAGACTCAAAAGTATCGCCTTGCTCTCTTCCTGATCAACGACTTGGCTTAACGAAGGTACCAGAATAACAAACTAATAAGAGAGATGGGTTTATCAATGATATAGAACTGAAGATGAACATACAACTCTGGACTCCAATATAGAAGTAACTATGTTAACTTTGATACAGAACTAATAGCTAATTGTAACGGCGGCATGTGACTGTGGCCGGGTCATGGCCATTCTATATAGTCGGCTTGCCACGAGACTTAGATCTCTAGCGATATTCTTACCTATACACCTATTTACTATCACTCGAGTCGACGTTTGCAACAGTATACCTTCAATTACCATACGTATGGCTACTAGGCCGAACGCTGACGTACGTGCCCTTACACTATTATCGTATTTTCAGTAAAAAGGGATACGTTTCACTCACGGGATTTCCCTAGTTTACCCCTTTACCTACGCGCCACATCATACAGTCTACAATTGTGATTACAGCCTTACAAAGGACATATCGAAGCATGATTACTGCAAGCACGGATATGAATCGTTTCATCATGCAATTGAGCACCCTGATGGCAGCGGAGAAGAGTTCACAGACCAACAGTTGAACGAGAAGCGTCACCGGCGATGACGACAATTATCACGACTACAGGCCACGACTATTGGATCCAGCCAATGAGAGAAACCGAATAAGATCGAGATATTGAGTTGAACATCATTCCTACGAGTCAATTGAGTGCGATCAGAAGCCAGAGACGTTACATTGGATGAGACGTGTCGCCACAATGACGTTAATCACGATCAATTGATCATGATCATCAGTCGGAGAACCTACACTCAATGAGGCGATCTTACCCCTCAATCGGTAATACCGGGAACCAAAGGCGGAGTCAACAGTCGAATGCGAGTCAGCACAGTCGCGACTACATCCCTCCGAATTGAGCAAAGTGCATCGACTTCAATAGTCGGGTACACCTACAACTCTATCAACCTGGAAGAGACCCAGAGGACAGCGAACACAACAAACGCAATTGGATTTATTCCACCAATCCTGATTGCGGGAATTCAACATCGGTCCAGTCCAATAGCCAAGCCAGTGGAGGCAGCCGTGCCAACTATAAACAGCGCCATGGCTTTCAAAGGAAGTCTACGAAAGCCGAAAGGCAAACCGGCAACGCACTCTCTGCGGCTGCGGAGACTACAAAACCTACCATGTCCCAAATATACATGGCAACATGCAGCGAGTCAAAGCAAACCTCAGCTGCGGTGCAATGAGCATCTATTTATCGCCGAGCCCACTTAGGAAACTCGAGCTACCATACGAACCAGCATTCACCTCCACCCTGGCCCGGTGATGATATATGTAAAGAGTCGAATGGCCAGTCTCTTGGTTGAGTATTTGAACACCTTAAACCAGTTGACAAATCGGAGGTTTTAGTCGTCCCAATGAAGGTATACGACCTAGTTTTGGGCTTGCCATGATTTATGGTGAGAAACCCACAAATTGACTGGAGCAAAGGTCGATTGACAGCCCTATGAACGCCAAATGTATTGCAATGGGGGAAGATTCCAGAAGCAGATCGCACAAGCCCTCTGCCAGAACGTGGCGAGGGACACAAAAATCATAAGTCCTGCTACCGTATTCAATCATCTCTGAGCTAGTGAAGTAATAGTCAAGGCGTGCACCATATGACTTGGTGAATGTCAAGGATTGCTGGGAGCATTGCTGGAAGGCATCACCATAGGTTAGAGAAACCCCAGGATGCTGAATGCACGAGCAGGAGCAGCAGCGGTAGTTGCAGCAGATAAGTGACACAGTGACGGCACTCAAATGACAGCTACCAGCTCGCCAAGACACGAAGGTTGAAACTGGTCAACCGGGCTTGGTCCTATTGTGATGAACCATCTGATCCAGCCATCCCAGAACCCCTACCCATCTCCACCCCGCCCAAGCACGCTACCATGCAGAATGCAGACAAGGCTAATGAAAATATGAACAGACATAGATAACGTGGAGGTGGTAACGACAGATGATGGGGGTCTCATGCCAGCACAATATCAAGATTTGTCGTATCCTCGTGAGATACAAGGATGGTGTGGATGTATGCCGCAATGATATGCCTACTCTTGCACCGCACCTTTCACACCATCCAAAGGGAATTCGTGAGGAAGAGTGATTCTGGCTCTCAGAGCGTAGGAAGAGAGTGAGAGGAAATGACAGGGTACCCGGTGGTGAGGAACCACAAAAATTGCGTGGCTCTACAAAATCTCGGAAAGAGTGAGTGAGACCAAGACCTGGGAAAGATAGAGTTCATTACAGCCTGCGGCAGCACCAATCTCTTATCCGAAGAAGAAGGACGGCGCACTGCGGCTTTGTGTGGACTACCGAGCTCTCAATAAAGCCTCGGTGAAGAACTGATATCCTCTCCCACTGATCTTGGAGATGCTCAACAGAACCCAAAGAATTCCTATCACCTCATCCAAATCAAGAAAGGCAACGAGTACAAAACCAAGCTACAATATCAATTAGAGGAGTTAAGCTGTCGGCAGAGCAATGACCATTAAAGCAAGGGATGACCCTACCGGAACCACAATCCTCATATACGATGACCCTACCTGAGGTGTCGGAATGAAGGACCAGAGTGCACTTAACAACAGAGATGTCCAGCGGCACCGAGAGAACGGGGATCAGCGTACCTAGAGAAGAATCAATATACGCACCTAGCATCCAGAAGATGATAAGCCCACCTAGAAAACAATTCCTAATGTCAATCGAGACGAGTTCAAATACCGACAGCTACCTTGAGCACCTATTGTCAAAGTCTGCACGATCGCCATACCCCTAAACGCGTCAGTCATTTCACAGCCAATACCCGAAGAGACGATGAGAACAGACCAAGCGAAGTCAACAATGGCGAAGAGAAGTCTAAGGGTCAATGATGAAGCAAGTCGAAACACCAAGCAAGTCGAAACACAAAGCAAGTCGAAACACCACGCATGTCGAAACACCAAGCAAGTCGAAACACCAACCAGGTCGAAACACCAAGCAGGTCAATGGCCAAAGCGAGTCAAAAAGAAAGGCCAACACAAGTGCAAAACTGGGACGAAAGCAACTGCAAAATGAGATGAAAGCAAGTGCAAAATGAGATGAAAGCATGCGGAAAAATGAGACGAAGCAAGTCAACCAAGACCAGCCAAGAAACAAGCGAAGTCGAAGACCTCTGGAGTCCAGAGACGAAGGATACCGATAGACGCGTGAGTCAACAAACATCACCGAAAGCCTACTGAAGTTCATGAGTCTTCCGAACCACGATGGCAATCAACAACCGATTCAGTCTAAGTCGTCGATGGAGCAACAAACTTCAACATGAGGATGACCGTGTCAAAAATGAGTCCTACCAACAAGCCAAAAACCCACTGGGAGGCAGTCAACTGAGACACACTGAGAAGTCGACCGAGAAGTCTACTGAGACGTCGACCAGTCAAGTCCTACCGACATGCCAAATACTCACCGGGATGAATTCTACCAAGAAGTCGACCAAGATTCCTCTGAAGCCGCCTATTGAGAGCGCATCCAGATGTCGACCTTCAAGTCTACCAAGAAGTCGACCCCGATTCTACTGAAGCTGCCTATTAAGAACTACTAGGAAGTCGACCAGATGGTCACCGAAGCGGACTTCGAAAGACAATAACCGAGTAAATGTCAACTACCAATCACTGTTGCCTGCAAGATATATTCTACAGAGCATGCGGAAGCGCTGCACGAAGGCTCAAGAGAGTGCAGGCACGCTTGAATTTGGTAAGTATAAGCATCTTTCGAAAAGCTTATATGTTAGATGTCTATTAATGCGACGCGACTACATGCAATGCAATTGGCATATACGATTGACGGCTATGACCGATGCCGGCAGCGGAAGCTCCCATCAGTGCCAAGTGATGAGGGGAAGCTCTCAACCACCCTGACGAAATCGGACAATGACCTACCCCGAGGGATCCGAGATACGGGAATGATGGTCGTTGGGAGGATGGGTTAGGAAGTCGGGATATGGAGATGGGATCACTTTTCGATGTTTTCTTGTTTCTCTCTTCTCTTCTTCGCTTCTTTGGATCACGGCCCGGTATAAATGGCGTTGGCATTGGTTTTTACCATCTACCAATGGAGGTGCAGTTGCCCCGTGCGCCAGATCCGCCCAAAGGTCGCCATTGAGCTGTAGCGATCGGTGGTGGGACTTATGGGTTCTTACGATTGCGTACGTAGGATGATTGTTTCTTCTTTCTTCCCTTTTCCTTTCCTTTTCTCTTGTACAGTTTATGCAGCCCAGGTGGTCTGCCCCTAAAGAGAGGGATAATGTAATGGCGGCACGTGACTGTAGCCGGGTAATGGCCATTCTATATAGTCGGCTTGCCACGAGACTTAGATCTCTGGCGATAATCTTACCTATTCACCTATTTATTATCACTCGAGTCCACGTTTGCAACTGTATACCTTCAATTACGATACGTATGCCTACAAGGCCAAACGCTGGTGTACGTGCCCTTACACTAATACACGGGAATAAAGTTAAGGCTTAACCTCTAGGTTGAGAAGGTCAATAGGTATCCATAGATGAATCCGAATGTAGATTGTATCTCTGATAATAGAAAATCCATTCTAGATTGTTGATATCGTTCCTCCATGTTGATCGCTGATATATATCAGACGATCCACACCCTTAACAATCCCTAGACTGCCAAAGCCTGTTTCAGAGTTCACATACATAACTACCTTATCATCCTTGCCTTCTACCATTGATGGTCGAATTCTAACTGACACAAGTTTTAACTACATCATTAACATACTGTGCTCATATTGTGACTCTATTGCTATTGGCGATATCTCGTACCAATATGAGCTTGTCTGAAGCCCATTATCAAGAAATCGGTTTATGTGACGAAGCACCAGTGGGAGTGCCCTCTCATATACCCACCAGGTACGTAACGGTTTAATGATTGTGGCAAACAACAGATCCCTTACTTTGACCACACTTTATTGGAGCCAAATATACAGTAATCTGCAACTGAGCTGTTTTTGCTGTATATTGAACGAAGAGTATCCTGCATCACTCAGGACATATAAATCCCAAGGCCTGTTTGCCCAGACCAAGAAGATATGGTTCAAATAAAAGTTGATTCGTATAAGTCCAATCGGTCAACAGGGCTCCGAAATGTCAATCATTGGTTACTGACCTATCTCATATATGCCTCTGCATATCTCAAGATTGCATGACGGTTGCTACTGATGACATCTCATCTCACCCGGGATGAACCATTGGAGTGAGAGTAAATAGTTGTTTGTTTGGCGACTAGGAATAAGGTTTTCTGCCGATAAGAGATAACCATTGACAATAGAGATCTTATAATCAGTACCGATCCAAAGATGTTATACTTCATGCTTGCTCTCAGTCTGATCGCTGTCATTGGTCTATTGATACTCAGGCAGGGTCATGGAGATGTGACTAATAGGTGACCTAATCAGGAAGTTAGATCCAATACGGAAATCCAAGTGACAATTTGTGATTCCAGATCGAATATCCATTGTAGGATGTATTGTCTGATCCAGTATGATGCCTGAAGTATACTTGTGACACCAAAGCCATAACACAATATCACTGAGCTCGCTTGCACCAACTACAACGAATGCAATAATGCCATGATACTCATCCTGTCAATCATGCAAGCTGATGCTATTGTGACTGGAGAGCAACCTAAACTACAGACACTTGATTCTGACCATGATGACAACAATGATGATTTGAAGGGTATGGAAGCCAAGACAGCATCTATAATCAGACTTTGATGTTCCCCCGAAGTACAGTGCATCGTCAAGAATATACGAAATCATCACGAAATGTGGACCACATAAGAAAGAAGTCTGGACACTACCAGATTCAACATTGGAAGACAGAATTTCCTTTGCCAGTTCCATGCTTGCCGACCTAAGGAGGACGAACCACCTGAAGTATACTTGACCAAGCTCAGTAACTATCGCATATAACTGGACCATACCGATGATGCAATCTGCAATCAAGATTTCCACACCCAAATATTCATCTCACTGCCATCACAGTATGCAATGATATTGATGGTCCTTCAGGATAGAATGCCCTTACCTATGCCCAAAGAAGCCATGCATGATCTCCTAGAAGAAGAAACTACAGCCAATGTCACCAAACAACTTTGAGATACATCTATGGGGGCCACCCTTTTGACTCAGTGTGTGGGCTACCATGGCCATGGGAGTGGTGGGTGTGGAAGACGTAGTGGACACAGTGGAAACAGTGGAACCGGAGACAGTCACAACCGCAAGTGCACTCATTGCCAAATTGTCAGCCATACAACAGATGCAGGCAGAAACTGGGAATGCGCTCTGGAGGGAGGAAACAACAATAATCGCATTTGTTTCCAGTACGGGCTTCCAGAATATGTCAAACTCAATTGAGTCTCCTACAAACGTTACAAGGTGTGGTGGAAAGTGAAGAAACCCACTCCTACAGCAGCTCTCATTACGACCAGAGACTGCGATCCCTTCTGATTAACCACTTGTGCTCACGCAGCCACCGCGGATTCGAAGTGGGTCATTTCATCTGTTGCGTCACACTACATGTGCGATAACTGCAGCAGTATCTCAACGTTCCAAAAGCTCTCACTGCCTGTAATAATAGAGCTTGGAGACCACAATTCAGTCACCACCATGCACTATGGATTTATCGACATTATATAAGGCTATTAAGTCAAATCTCTCCAAACTTCTACTTTTCGACTTTCCCTTCTATCAATCAACCAATTGGATTTGGGTGGGCATATTACCATATTTCAGAACAGAAAATACTTTATAACTTTACCATCATCCTATAATCTCACCCGAAAACTAATCAATGGCATCTATGTTATAGTGTCCACAACTGTACTCCCATCATTGACTACCTTGAATCGACATTGGCGAAAGAGAGTACACTCACCTACAATGAAGTCGACAATTGAACATACAATCAAGTCTACAATCGAGCCTTCAATCAAATTACCAACAGCCCCTATTGCAGGCAAAATCAAGTCTACTCAAAAATCTCACACAATCTCAATGTTAAGAATTTGGCACTGACAACTAGCTCATATGAATCCTTCAACCATGCAATCTCTAAATGACGGATATACACACAATGATTCTATGTGCACAGTCTGCATCCAAGCCAAGCACACGCAATGGTTTATTAAAGTACCAGTCAAGCATACTATAAAGCTCTTTGAACTTGAACAGTTGGATATGTGCAGTCTCTTTTCTACACCAACCTTTGGAGACATTCAATATTATATATTATCCATCAATGGCTACACAAGGTTCATATCAGTATGGCAGTTCCCAAATAAGACAGCTGAAACCTGCACCTCCGCCTACCAGTCATTCACAGCCAGACTTGACCTGATAGGATACGAGATTAAGCAATTCCGGTGTGACAATGCATGAGGAGAATACGACAATCAGACTGTCCTACATATCTTCGTGACTCAAGGCACACCATATAAGCCATGACCTCCATATACTAACTATTAGAATGGCGTTGCTGAATGAGTGATTTGTACAATCACTGAAAATGTTATGGGGGTATTTAAGCCATGCAAACTAATTCAATATTTATTAACTAAAACTACAGCTGCCTATCTAACTTCTCTTGTTTCCTCGTCTGGTTCCCAGACTCAACCTCTTGTCCTGATGCAAGAGCTCGCTGCAGAAACAGTCCCTGTTCTTGACCTGTTCGTGATAGTGGGAAGTATTAATATGTTCACTGAAAGGTACTCCACCTGTCAACAGAAATCTGCAATCGTCGTACTCAATGCCAAGTATTGATGTGTATCCCAACACTCAAGTGCACTGATAGTGATTGTGGTGTTCCTCATAATAGAGGTATAGCTCTCCAAACTTTGCAATGAGATGATCGTGTGCTGTGCATCTTGATAACTGTTTCCAGAATTGCCTATATCATAATCTCACAAGAAAGGAGTAGTTTGGAAATTTCGAAGGTAGATAGAAATCATAATAATATTTAAGGTTGTTCTTCGCTGGTAATGTCTGACTGTAGGGCTGCTAGAGCTTGGTTCTTCTCATTGACAGTGATACAATGTGGGCTCTGTATAATCGAGTCCTCTGGTCAAGATTGCCATCTGGTTCTTACTATGACCAAGAGTTTGCTTGATAGCTTATCGCTGAAATCAACTCAAGTGACTAATTGATATTGCCACGAATTCCCTCACGTTATCATATCCATGCATGATTGGTTTCAAAGTATCACGCTTCTCATATAAGGCCATCATCACATCATCATATCGAATACTCTATATGTCAGCTCATAACTTTAACTTAGATAAATTGCTTCCAGTGTGTTCAGTAGTTGGAATGTCTGACTGTCTTAGATTAGCTCAGCGCTTATCGCAATACAATTTAATAACTCATTGGGTTAATAATGCCTTACCATGATGCAGCTATTTGGCATTGTGTTGGAGATTTAATTGGCGACCAACCGATACTCTGCCTAGATAGATTATGACATGTCAACCTCGTATTCAATATTGAGTATGACATAGCAATGCATACTTCTCATTTCATGGAAAAGGTTTGCTCTCGGCCTGTTATCATCAGCCAATGACAATAAACCCTCAGATTCTGCATGCTTAAGTCTCGTACTGATCATAGACCTGGGAGTGCAAGATGGGATCCATGCGCTGAGTGCATAGGCTTTTTGATCCCTATACTTGCATATTGCATACTGTCTACTGCAAACATTATTCTGCATAATCACAACTTGACTATGTGTTGTACCGTTATCAAGGTATAGTAGCTGTTGTCAAGAATTGTGCACACTGTCGATGGTTTTTCCCATCCTGGTTATGGTGACATGATTGCATCATCATACTTAAATCCAGTGGTAGGGATATACCCATACCATGTAACTGACATGCAGTTCAAGTGTATCCCCACTAAAGGTTACTTGGCTGATATACCATGAGTTGCACAGCAAGTAGGTGTTTTGCGCTACAATGCTTATAGTCACTTCCGGTGTGAGTATCATGTGTACTTGCTGTCCAATCCACATATATCATTATTTCTGCTAGAAGAGAACCTCTAACACAAAATGCTTGTGCAACGATCATTAACACCCTGACCCCCATTCAGTTCTGGGGAGAAGCAGTTAATACTGCAGAATATCTCCATCAGAGATCACCAAATAAAGGCCTGAAAAGAAGTGACCACAAGGGTTATCAGGTACAGTATGAAACGCCATATGAGATGCTGCATGGATTTGGAAAACCTACATACAATTCCAATGGCAACAAGATATCATATCAAGCTTCTCTCTACAACTGAGGCCAATTGGAATGTTATGCTAGCAGACTCATTCCCAAAGTTCAATGCCAAGGCAAATTTTACCTGAGATTCAAGCCCTGTATGATGGTAGACTACAAATACAACTCAAAGATGTTGTGAAGGATATAGGACGCAGAATTCTAGAGAGTGAAAGCACGATCAGAAGTTGTCTTCAATCAAGAAAGGAATGCAAAGATGTAATGTCAGCATGGAACCAATGAGATCGACATAGTTAAATGTCCAGAAATTTAGTAATAGGTCAAAGTAACAGATAGCGGAGATGAACCTCTTCGAGATAGTCAATCTATGCTGCTAGGTAACAGATCCAAAACATATGTGAATGAAGCTCCTAGCGATAATGCTGAAAACGCCCACCGCCGGGGCCTTCGCCAAGATAATCAGACTGCGTAGCATTCGGCAAAAATTCCAGAAAACATTACACACAGCCAGCGCCTCCCGAGGCAGAATCAGACTGCCCAGAGCTTGGCAGCAGCATTCAAGCAATCAACCCAACTGGTGCAGGCAGCTCCAGTTTCAGTTCGAGGTGCAGTTCCAGCTTCAGCTCCGCCAATAGGGAGTCATGTCACATTAAGTCAAGGTACAGCCTCTGCCGAAGCATTGAGAGGATCTGCGGCAGATCCATTCACCTTTGTGGACGCTATAAAATGCCATTAATGAAATCATTGGAAAAGAGCCATCAAGGAAGAAAGTATGTCAATCCTGTGCAATAACACCTTCTCCACTCTCAACTTCTGGGAAGCACAGTAACTGCAAGGTAACCCAATTGGTCCTAAGTGGGTCTAAAGACTTAACGCAATCCTGATGGATCTACATGGTACAAAGCACAGCTAGTTATAATATGATACAAGCAGACAAATATTGGTGAGACTTATGCCCCTGTTGGGAAGCTAACTACATTTCACTATCTCAGCTCTCTCATCAGGAGATTTGGCTGCAATGTGGACCACTTGGATGTGGTTACCGCCTTCCTAAATGCCAAAATCGACAATGATGATATCGATACGACTCAACCAGAAGTATGGCCAGAAGGCCCCAATGCACCAAAAATCATTGTCAGACTAAGGAAAGCTCTCTACGGTCTTACACAAGCTCTGTGCCTATGGCATGACAATACCAATTCCTTTCTACTCTCTCTTCGGTTCACATAGTCTTCAGTTAATTCCAACCTCCACCTTTGCCATGATGGCATTTTGATCCTTCTGAATATCAATGGTATCTCCATGTAATATCCACAGCCTGCCAACAAAGCTGCAATTGAGGTTAAGACAATACTCTCAGAGAAATATAGGTTTACAAAAGTCGGCCAGGCACACAAATTCCTCGTCATCGAGATCTACCACAATGATGTTGGCACCGGACTCAGTCTTCATCAGACAGCCTATATCACCACAATCCCCAAACAATTCACCATGGAGCATAGTCAAGGCATCTCAACACCCATGGATCCCAAATTAAAATTGGATCTGGCCAAGGATCAGGGGGAGAAGGAGTTGGAAGATATCACAGACTATCAAGCAGTCATGGGATCACTAATGTATGCAGCACTTGCAACTCAGCCTGATATCTGATATGTGGTTACTGCTCTTTCTCATTACAATTCACGGGCATTTACCAGCCATATGACTGCTGCTAGGGGGGTTCTTCAGTATCTCAAATCGACAGCTGATTTTCGAACACACTTCAACAGCAATGGAATTGATGTTGTCATTGGCATTGACATCGGCAACAGTCTTATAGGGTACTCCGATTCTGCTTGGGCCAATGACAGAGGGGACCGCAAGTCTCAGGGAGGCTATGTGTTTCTCGCCACCAATGGAGCTATCTCATGGCAGTCTCAAAAGCAAAGTCTGATCACCATGTGGACTCTTGAGGCCGAGTTCATTGCCTGCTTGGAGGCCTCTAGAGAAGTGAAATGGTTACTTCAACTACAGAAAGACTTTCACAACAAAAACCTACCACGGCTGCCAATCAACTGTGCCATCAGGGTGCTCTCACCCTGATCACGACAGGAATCATCAAAGCTTGATCTAAACACAACAATGATTGCTATCACAACTGTTGAGATCTGCATAAATGACAAATAGTCAACTACTCCTATGTACACAGATGAAAATGTGGCAGACATAGTCACGAAAGCACTTACTAAAGATAACAATATGAAGTTCACGAAAGCAATGGGTTTATGATAATGGAGGTTGTAGGAATACGGATTTCTTTGTTTATATGGATGGCCATCCTCAGGCTATGGTAGTATTCTTTCCCTGCTCACTTGCCACCCAGGGTTTTAAGGAGGCTACTATGGGAATCACAGTTTGTTTGTTTGTTTGATTGTTTGATTGTGTTCTTGCTCCATGGAGTGTAGCAAGAGGGGGGAGTGTTGCATATATGGTTTATCTCCCTGACGTATGGCTTCAGTTGGGCTTATGCATAATCTCTCTAAGATGATGGTCATTCCGGGCTCAGCTGGAGATACAGACTCAGCTGGAGATGCTAGCTGAGTGCGCATGCATGCGTACAAGACATACTCCGAATACCGTATATATAAGAGCATGAATGTACGTGTACTTAAAATATAAGCTTCTAGCAATAAGCATTCGCAACAACAACTATGAAACCAATTGAGAGTGAGATATCGTGCAAAACAACGTAAAATGAAACAATGCAAGCGCCGGCCAATAGCTGTATAATAGAAGATAGAGATAAACAAACGAGAAAACGAAAATGTAGCAACTAAATACGAGTCACTAAAACTAAAGCTTCACAATTCGCTACCACCTCTTCGCCCCTTCCTTCAGTTAATATTCAAGCAAACACACTTCGCAATAACATTACACCCTAGCCTATCGCTGGCAACCATCAAGTCTAAAGAAGTCAGCTTTTGTACGGTCCTCGCATAAAGCCACTGCGTAACCATAAGATTACCTCCACTTCCGGTGTGTACAGCGTAGGTATTGTCTTGATAACGGTGTGGATATACACTAATAGTTGGTTGCCGCGAGAAGGAGGGATTCAAAGAGGTAGTTAACGTAGGTTCTGTGGAAGCACCAGAGTTGTACCAATATTGCTGGTTTTGTTGGAGGGTGCAACTTGGGTGTGAATGTAGGCCTTGGAAAGCTAGTGATATTGGTGGGAAAGGTGTATTGCAAAGTAGTTCTATCGTACTATCAGCCTTGTCACATAATCTCACTCGCCAGTGTGATAATGTCGTTACCTGCGTTTGCTGTTGTAGCATGGTTTGATTGATTCAACAATAACAGACGCCGTATAAGTTCACAGAAACCCTCCCCTTCGTGACTCTGAATTTCTTGGTGTATACCCATCCGGTGAAGTTCTTCCTCGTGCATATTTAAGACATGAAATCTGGGCACCACACACCAGGTTAACTCTAATAATATGCTGAGCGGTACGTAACTCACTTTAGATTGGAGGCTTTACCGAAAGCTTCTGCTCTCCGGTTTAATGTAAAGTTTCTATTACAGCCGTCGACGAGGCAAAAATTACTGTCGTAGCCTTTACGGGTATTGCTAGCACCTCTAACTAGCAGTGGTAGTCTATCGGGGGTATTGTATCCCAGGGTCGACTCGTAGTCTTCATTGCGGATTCTGTTGACCCCTCCATCGTAGCCGAAGGGTTCTTTCCCGTTGATCTGCTCTTGTCCTCCAACAAAATCTGCAACCTGAAGGCCAAAATAAAGCCCCGGAGACACATTCCTGGTATTAGTCACTCGGCCGGCAGCGGATTTCGAGCGACGAGTGCCAGGGTTGAATGTGAATGAATCCCAGTGGGATTCGACCGCCGCTATGTGCTGGGCTATGTTGCGATGCCTCTGAGGGATTGGTAAAGACGTTTGCGAATTCCAGCTCCTATTCGGATCATTCTGATACATCTGGATACTCGTCTCGTTGGTTGCATGTTGACAGTTTGTAGGATTCTGCATGTTGGGATAGAATAGAAAGGAGATTAAAGGTAATCAAGAGTGAGATGGGAATTAAATGGATGAACAGAGCGGAATAAAGAAACCTCAGGGATCGGGGCTGGGTGGTGGAAAGTGTTTGATTTAAAGACTGTTAGCCTGGACAACGGTCTCAACAAAAACTTAAGGGATTTGCATTCGATGAAGAAGCGCTAGAATTTGTGACTTCTGCTAGCGGCAACCAATCCCTATCCTAACCAGTCGGCCACAAATCACTCCCGCTAGTGACAATCGTCAGACAGAATGCTAGGCTGCGCTTCGATTTGACTCGTCGCCGTTCCTCTGTGCAGCCGTCCGAGGTGGGCCGAGGTGGCCACATTGAATGAGAATTATGGAAAAGAGTCTGGTGTTGATAAATCAGACGCCGTTCAACCTATATGATCGTTGCAAAGTAGAAGTAGCCATATGATAGTGGTGAATTTCGCTCTACATATGCCGAACTTCCCTTCCCCCACCGAGGGCCCACATCGACTGTCGGCGACCGCTAGCACGACAGGTTAAAAATGACACCATTCTTCCAACGGGGCTGACCATTGTTCAGCTTACACTTTGTAGAAAACTGCCCCGTTTGTCGCTTTGAAAATGTGGTCCTATAATAACGCTTATATGACTACCAAAGCGGAAAGATTTGTACAGCCTTACAAAGAGAGACTATCGGGTTCAGATATATGAGTGTGTGAATAGGTCTTTCTATGGCGTTCTAGCGGTGTAGGCGTATTCCCGTCGATGAGTACGCAGACACTATCCATCTATCACTAGGGATGAGCTCACAGTGGCAGCGCTCTAAGAAATAAGATAAACACGAACTTTTTGTTCCCCACGGTAAGAGTCCCAGAATGACACATCTTCCATTGTCGCTACCTAGAACTTTACGACAACGCCTGATTTCGTGCAAATCAATGCAAGTCCATTGCACATCCTGCTTCTGGTTTCCGGCCCCCGCAGTACAACCCTGTCGGGGAACTGTCTCAGCTGATTATCTGCGGAGATGAGCGAGAATCCATTGATAGGAAAGCAACTGTGGCCCATCAGTTGGCTCAAAAATATAGCCATCCACTAATATGAGTTTCATCAATTATCTGGTCTTGCGAAGTAATTTCGGTGCGGCGAAACCCGACTAATACACCTCCAAAATGCTGCAGCTGCGTCTAACAGTGATATTTGCACAGCGAACATAGTAAATATTAATTCATGAGTACGATCCACACGCAAAAAAATCACAAACCATGAACCCTACAGGGTAGTCTGTTATATTGAAGCATGGATCGGACCACAGCGGGGCGATATGTACTGAGGTTGCGAAAGCATGCTAGGGAGGCTACACTCATTTTGGGGACATTCCAACCGGAAGTGAGAACCTATGATGCAACCATGCTCTTAACATTAACTTCGATCTTATCCATACTCACCATACACTTACACACTACACCGCACTTCAAATATCGTTCGTCACAATTAATATTCTAAGGCTCTAACTATAAAAAAAAGCATGTACTGAAACGTATGTGTATGCAGGAGCGCTGTGGAGGTAGCTCTTCAGAACTGATATTTTCAGTATTACTCCAATCTATTGTATTTAATACTAAGGTTTTAAGGTACCTCTTTACAGAGTGGCCAGCCAAAGATATATGGCAGTGGCTCATGCTGTCCAATGCAGTGACAGCTCGGAGAACACCCTGATGAATCGGAAGGTGGTCATTCAGTTCCACAGCATATGCAATATGCATGACGCACATTACATTTCATTGACTACTTTTCCGAGTCGCACCCACAGTCGGAGTAAGAAGAAATCGCGCAGAGGCTTCGCAATGCAGAATTGAATTAGACGTGCTACACACCAACGGAACGGCTATGGCCCTTGCCCCGTGCCCGAGAAGTATAGACTATTGGCATAGAAACTGGAATGATCTAATCCCTGTCCTCGCTGTATAAGTACGAATTAACAAATGTGATGGCACCAGCGTGCTCACATTACCCCGTCATTCATCACGTTGGTATCTGGGCCATTAGTAAGAAACTCGAGCAAGCGTGATTGATTACAAAACCGATACAACCAACAGATCATGTTCCTGAGCACGTAGGGGCTAAATATCCGTTTGGCCAGCAACGTGACAACATATAGGCTGATGTAGCAAACTATGCATATCGTTGAGGTTGGAACCGATTAAACGTTCAGGAATCTCAGTCCTTATTCTACCCATACTCAGATCATAGAATCTAGCAAACATATCACTGCGATTCTCTTTTCTTTTTGGAATTGGCCCTGACCTTAGAATATCTGGTTTTCCGGAATGCGGCACAGGCCTACTAGACCGCGCTAGCAGGACCATTCCTGGTGGGATATTTTAATGGGTGCAAAGTTAGTGGAACTTCCCAAAACACTGTAGTTGCAGTTGCCCACAGTGAATAGATAATGACAGCCACCAGAAAGTAATCCTAGTGCAGTGGGTTGTGCCCAGTGGTAGAGGTTGTTTGTATGTTGGAGCAGATTCGGAGGTTGAAAGGCCACAGGAAGCGTTGTTGTTGAACGTAATATAGCTAGTTATCGTCGTGCACGCGAAAAAATTCCTGAAGATCAAGCTTTTATACGACGAGTCTACATGTTAGAGATCGGACCCATTAGAATTTATTCAACCGAAGCTTACTAGGGACAGCTCAGCGAGGGATGAGAAAATATGACTAGAAGCAGCTAGAAGTTCAATGCCACCCACGGTTTCTCCCATTGATTATGCTGCACAGTGTTCTCAACCGTCCCGTCCGTCCGAGGGTAGGACGGAAACGGTGCCATCATTTGGGAGCGGGACGGGGACGGACGAAGGAGACGGCCGGTCAGCTATCGACATCCATAAATATTTTGCAGTGCTCATTACAAATGTATAAAACTCATTACAATTACCTTGACTGTGAAGCAAGATCCTTCAGCATCTGCTCCATCCATACCATGTCTGATTCCGTTGCCCCAAAGACCAACTGAGGCCTCTATGATATCATCTCCCAAGCGGTTTCGTCAGTCACTGATCAGCATCTATGCACTAATTTGGCTTCTATATATAAGCTATAACCGCCCGATGACGGCCAGGGGACAGCAAAAACACCGTCCCTGGCAGATACCGACCGTCCAGCCGTCATTGATCTACTCGGACGGGACGGACTGTAGTAGTGCCGTCTCGTCCGTCCTAGCTTTATTTAGGACGGTTGATAACACTGATGCTGCACCCTGTATGCAACTCATCTGTCAAGAGCTGTATACTTCAGGCTGGCAGAATTAGTACAACTGGTCGAATATCGGGGATCTGAACCTGAATATATCAGTCAGTCAGGCATCTATAATAGTACTTAGGGGGGAGGGCGTCTTGAGGTGATTGCAGAGAGAAACACTTCACTGCAGTCTTAGTATGTTTCAGTAAGCCGTTGCATGACGGAATTGACGCTGTGTCAAATTTCAATACCATTCTGGGCGAGCTGCAGCGCTCCTATACGGATTCTTTCGGTTTCAATTTTGACCTAACATATCAGCTAGTCTGCGTTCAGGACCGGTGGTTGGTCAACAACCTCCTCCAAAAGCTAGCTCGGAGATCTATGCTCGGCGGTTTGAGTGGATAATCATTGGACCGGTGTGTACGCGATGCGTAGGCGGTCGGAGTTATTTGCATATCGTGTATGTTGGGTAGACGGCTATATAAACTATACTCGGAATTTCGGAATCGGAGCTTTCGGAGTCCGACCCACCGCACATTTATGCATTCGACGCTATTTTATCCAATCAAGATGACGCTAAGGCGCCTATAGCATGACATGTTATGCATATGCAGGCATTCAACGTCCGGGGGGTCCAATAAACCACTAGATACATACAAACACATCCCGGAGTTTCGGTATCATTTGCTCCAATTCATCAGCTCTGTTAATAGAGGGGCCAATGTTAACACATATACGTAGTGCGGTGGGCGTGGAAAGCTGTCTGTTGTCTAATCTGTCTATCCAAGTCTAAAGTCTAAAGAGAGAAAAGGAGAAAGCGAATAAGGACACGAAGTCCACAATGCTATGCTAAGAACGGCAAACCACGTAACAGCGAAGCAGTCACATAATGCCGGTTGATGATCTCGGACGAAAGCCCATATCTCCGTCAACAGCCGGTTCGTCTTGTGGAAAATAATCTTGGATGAGGTTGATTGGGCCTATAAGTATAGTTTGAAAGTAACATTCAAGCGCGCGAAACGCCTAATCCCACCTGCACCATTACGTAGAAGGCTGCTATCTTGGCTTTGATCTACTAGTATGCGTGACCATCATTTGACAATGTCCTAACGCATGCCCTAGAGGCGTTCTGGGGCTCAACAGTACTATGTACCGATATGGGCTACAGGTACCTATACAGCAATGGGGCAAAGATGAAGGTATACGGTAGTTTAGGACTTGCCCGCTCAAACTTTTAGATTAAGTGAATTTCTGCCAATCAAGTCCGTTATACGTCCGAAAAGGCAGCTCTCGGGATTATTTCGTATTCTATCCAGTAGATCAAATTTGTATGCGGCTAGAGCAACTTAAATAAACAAGATCTTATAACACCTTCGACAACCACTCTCGTCGCCTAAGAGTGCCAAGACTTCGTACGTGGCACCCATCCACCTCATGCATACATCCCAGGCGCCTTATTAGCGTGGGCACGACCCACACCTAACAAGCCGCTAGCGGGGTGCTTTGCACTGCACTAAGAAATCCTGGTATATTATCAAAATTGCAAGTTACTCAACAACACAATGGAGAGAAGATCAGAGACTACAGAATGATAGCTGCAAGGCCTATTTATGCATCCAAAATCAAGTCAAATGGACCAATTTTGAGCAAGTCGAAAATGTGAGTGAGAGTTCATGATACAGCTGGATTTTTTGTCTTTCTTTTGACTCCCCTGTGTTATCACCAATTGTATATCAAATTTGCTAGTGATGATATTAGAGAATATATGGCTTGCTGACTGTCAATTGGCTCTGGTCTTCACATATTTGGATGGGTGGTTGTTATAATAGATTCAACTTTAAAGTTACAATACTGGGATACCCTGTACAGTAGTATAACTCAGGGAATTTTTGCACAAGTGACATTTTACACTGTTTAGAACCTGCCAAGCTGACCATAAATAGTCTTCTGGTATGCATAAGAGACACTGGCAGTAAGGGCACTGGATTCCAATCTGAATTGGTGGAGAAATCAAGTGGAGTAGATAGTTCTCCTTCTTTTCTACCTGCCCACCTACCAACCACCCCCATAAGTCTGCCAATTCTTGGTTAAATTCCATGTCCTGTTGAATAGAGTAGCTCTACTATATGTAGATAGATTCTGTATCATCCATGGGCAGATACTAGAACTGTCTGTGAACTGGTTCAGGTTACTACATTTGAGTCATGAGCTGTCACTCATCGCAGATGCACTTTACAGTCTGGTAGAAAATATTTACCTTATGGTATATAACATATATCTAAGCATCAGGTAGGAAAGATTTACCTGACACAAAATACCAGTAGTGCTAAGCAGTGCTTAGCAGCATTAGCAGTGCTGAGTATATTCTAAGCCACTGTACTTGATCTACAACTCCTTGAATATTAGGGAAAACTAAAAGAGGAGGCAAGCAAGTGAAAGAGCATCTTATTAACTACATTTCATATATAAACAATATCCTGGTCAAAGTAAAACTCATGGAGTTAATTGAGCTCAAAGTTGAATAGATGTGGGAGCTGAGAGCTAGGGAGGTGACTCTGGTGGGAGTGTGGCTACGAGGTGCCCCGCTAGCGGCTTGTTAGGTGTGGGCGCTGGACGCGCCCACGCCCCTAATAAGGCGCCTGGGCCGTGTGGTGTACCGACTTCAGATTTTGGGATTTTGCAACTCTACACCACAGTACTACACCACTCAGTATCGACTTTTAGCCAATAGTCTACCCAGAAACTCGCCAAAACGGATATTTTATGCCAGTTGTATGATAAGCGAACTCTCAATCTCTCCTCCTCCTCCTCCTCCTCTTCTCTGTCGGTGCTTGCATCCCCAATGACATGCGCAGTACCAACCCCATCTAAATACAACACACCAGTAGATAGACTCGAGCAATGCCCGCATACAACTTCTACTTCCCGGGTCCGATTTAACCATACGCGTCTCTTCGATCATGGAAAAGGAATACTGGTTTTGGGTTGGCTTGGCCAGTTGAAGTATTCCACTGCGATAACATCATATAAACCTGCATTCTGGATTCTAGAGGAGACAGCAAAGAAAGGTGACCCATGATGCACCGGTATACACACCTGTTGCGACCAACTTCGTCGGGCGTTAGAACTGGGGCTGTGGTGGCGGTTCCGAGTGGACAGTGTGAAGTAAAGGGTGGGCTTATTTCCTGTGTCATATTTACATTCATTTTGCTGGAGGGGAGGCGGATGGGTTTTGAGGCTGTGGTGTTGAAGTGAAAATACTCGTTGTGCCCACTATTGCATAACGATAGCGGAGGGGGATGCCACACCTTTGACTCGAAGGATTCCCCTTAGGGTAGTGTCGGGGAATTTGGGATACTGTCATACTCTAGTTAGATTGCATACTGAATGAATACAACAAGATCTTATATTGGGATGCGCAGGAATGGAGGGATATCCCGGCTCTTCAACAACGCTAAATCGGTAGAGTCATGTTCGTTAGTTAGTTTCAACACGTTCCGTGGCTCGGAATACGCCGCTGTTTTGGATATTATCTGGGTATTTTTGGACCTACTCGACCACCCGAAAAATGTGCACATCATGTTGGTGGAATGCCAAGTTTGCGCCAGAAAGTCAGTTGATAAAGTGGAGCATATGTAGTGTTGAGAAGGCAGTCCAATTGGTCTTACAAATCCGCCATCATCCACATTAACGCTAACACCATACCAGGCCCTTGCAAAAATTACCTCACTGACTACTATCTTGAATGCAACAGATCCTTCCAGAAGATAGCAAGTCTGTACGTCTGCATAACTGAGAAGGTCAGAAAGCAGACATTACCCAAAGAGCACAGCAGATATACCACTCAGTTTATGCTTTGCATCTTCGGACGATATGTTCTAGTACTAGTAGGGCGATGAAGGATCTATTTGAGAATACGTAGACTGAAACTTCAACCTCTGGTGAGGTTAGAGAAAAATAACCAACAATTGCGACCCTAGCCCCGTATAGGTGACTTAATGTTCTCATCATATTAGCTATTGCTCACTTGATCGCCAAAAACAGACGGTACTGGCTTTCTTTCCGTGTACTTCCTCTCCACACTCTTTCTCGCCATATCTTTTTCTGCGCCCTTTCTTGCCGTGCCGTTTCTCATTGTGCCCTTTCTATGGGTCAGCCCTGTAAGTTCGCTCTGCGCCCACCCTCTTCATGCTGTTTCTGTCTGTGTCGTTTCTCTCAGTGCTCTTTCAGTACCCGTTACTATTCCCTTAGAACTTACTACAATTATTACGTTCATATGGCTCTAGCTTTGTGCGCTATCACGGGTAGTGTATCCTCCTGCCAGTGTTGAGGCTATAATAATAGCGCTGCTGCGTTGAAGTATAACCTGGTGCGGTTATGGTGCAGCAGTGGCCGAGCGGGGGTGTAGCGTATCTTGCGGTGGTGGCGAAGGAGCGTGAGGGTCCGGAATGTCAGATTATCACTCATGAAGCAGACCTATATATATGACATCTTACGCAAGAGGGTACAGTGGAGTGCTTTCGAAAGGATGGGCATGTGCTCGCAAGTGAATCTCCGCATGTTGGGCGGTGATGGGTGTTACCTTGATTCGTTGCATTGCGACTACTTGGTGGTGAACCTAATTAACTTCGAACAACCCGTGTATGTCCTCGAACTCCCGAAAGGTCTAGATTGAAAAGATTCACTCATCTTCGAAATGGTGTTGGTAATAAATGAACATTTTCTGGGCTCGTCAGTCTTAGCATGGTATCAAAAGTTGTCCTTTCCAGAAATGCCGCACGAGAGGAGCTATGTATCTATCGTAAGTTATTAATGTAGAGAATAGTCGAAAGGAATGAGACTGGAGACCGGAGAATGTAGGGTGCACACGTAGCCATATCCCGAGCGGTTGAAAGCATTACCGTCAGAGTCCTCGGGGGGGCGAGTCGGCATCATAGTCAAGCACTCGGAATATTCAGTCACGACGTTATTGCATGATAGGTCTCTGCCATCTTATGGCCAGAGATGACTCTCGTATGACCAGAGATTGCTATCGGCCTGAAGGGTCTATACATAGATGCGTACGCACGCATTCACACTTGTACTCGTATATATATGGCCTTGTGGCACTCTTAGATAATATACAATCAAGCTTCTCTAGCATCACTATTTCAACAGACGTTGTTACATAAGTACTTGGATTGTGAGTCTCAGCATCTCTGGAGTCTCAGCATCGTCTGAAGTCTTGTATGAGAATGGTGACTGTATGAGGATATGCATCAGGACCAAGGTGATGCGTCTCATGTCAGATAGAGCATACGCGTACGCATATGGTAGATTGTACATATACGGTCTTTGGCCCTCGAGATAGGACAATCAGTATATTCAACAGACGTTGCATGTGTACCTGCATCGTGAGCCTCACTGCTCAGGTCCGTTTGTTATGCAGCTGGTGTATGAAAATATGCCTCAGGAGAGCGGTTCATATCAGTGCAAACGGATGAGCAAACGGAGATAGATATGGAGACTAATATGGCTGTGAATATGGGAGACAAGTCTGTATATATACGGGCCTTCAGGCCTCGAGAGATCAGTCAATTAACAAGTCTTAGAAGTATCCAAAGTAACAGACGTTGCTGAAAGTAGATATAGAGAAGCTTGATTGTATACTATCTAAGAGGGCCACAAGGCCATATATATATGGTCATACAAGTGCGAATGCGTACGTACTTATCTACTTAATGTATAGATCCCGCTGTATGCCTTCAGCCAGACAGCAATCTCCGGCCATACGAAGGCTGAGATTTAATTATGCAATAGACGTAATGAAAGTGATACTTGACTGATTGTCTACTGTACCAATGGGGCCATATATATGAGGCTTTATATACGGTAGCCTGTGTACAAAAAATGAGACGCCATCACGTTTTGCCTTGAAATCCCTCGAACTGCATAACTTGCACCGCTGGTCGTGGCAGTGATTTGAGTGGACATAGAAAAATCACTAATCAACCCCAACTCAAGTGAAACTCCGGCCTAGAAAAGTACCTGTCGTAAAGTACAGCTGTTAAAGTAACCTAATTAAAACATTTGTTACGAGTCCTCAATGAAAAGTTACGAACAGCACATTTATGACTCCCTTAGAGCGGACATGTTGAAGGGTCTCAATGTATCGTAGGAAGTTAGCCTAAAGCACCCTCGATCATAGGATTCATGATCCACCCCACATATTCAGGTAAAGGAGCTCCGACGCCATGGAACATCCAAGGGTGTCGCTTGACATTTTTCAACAAAATTCTCTTAGCCGATACCGCGTTTAATGTCAAGACAGACGGAAGTAGAGAGTTTGTTTGTTTGTAATAATTTGGCATTCAGTCGGTTACGGCTATGACATACATCTTCCTGAATGTCCTTCCCACTCCAATGGAAATACAAAAGTAAAAACAAAGTAAAGTTGTGGGCCCCTTCCACTACCCTCATCCCCTTCGGAAGTACAGCGTCATGACATGTCACCCGTTTCTAAATTCACGAGTGTTGGCTAATGCAGCACAGCTACGATACCTATCAGACCCCAACAGTGCCTTAGAGAGCGTAAAGAAATCGAAGTCGCAAGGAATGCCAAGCCTACACAGTCAGCGGATGCAACGGACAGGGCTAATTCCAGATGAGTTCGCATGCAGTTTGTCCTGATCCCTCCAGGCGGGTAGCCTCTATCTGTCTCCTCAAGGTGATTTCAGGTACGATATCTAATGTGACTAGTGGGGTAGTGAGATGCATCCTGTTCGGTGTCGAATTTAAACAGGTGCACTGCCTTGTCAACCCCAACCAAGCAATACTTCCTAGACACAGATATGCTATTGGAAGTGGTGAGATTGCTGAAATTTACAGGTTAGCAAGGAATCCTTTGAGAGGACTCTAGCTAAACTTATGAAAACACACAGGTTGATCGGAATAGCGCCGTACTAGTACAGTACAAGTTAGCACCTACGTTCATATCGTGCTCCTTAGTCTCTGCGCTTCGTGTAGGACACCATTAGCACGACTACACAAGTGAACATGCGCAGACAAGTATCGCAGGAATAACACTACTAGGGAATGCAGGTGGGGTATTTTCCAAGGACTTTATTAGCCGGCTATCCTTAATGTTTTCCTTACATTAAAACTTTCGCCGTTCTGAACTCAATATTTGCGTCGGAGGTATCATGTTTTAAGAGCTTCTACAGCCTTCAAATTTCCAAGACTGTTGAATCGACTTCATTGCCAAAGTCCACACATGAGTTCTGATTGTTAATTCAAATTGTCGATTCTTAACTGTAGATAATTTAGTGTGTAGTACTGAGTTTGTCGCGATCTCTAAAGTCCTAGCATATACACTAGTCTAAATACGGCTTGTATACTGAATATATTTAATCTAATCAGATCATCTCGGCATCTCTTTGGTAAGAAAATACCGGCCTATGAATATACGGATAAAATGCTCGCAAATTATGTACAATTGCGTCGTGAAAGTAAGAAAACGCATGATATCCTACCATGAGAAAACATCACAATAGATCCCAACATAGCCTGCAAAAACCTACCCAAAGGAAGGTCAAGACAGAATATCCCCTACCAAATCATTCTTCCACTTCGATCGTTATAGATGTGCTTCATTGTTAAGAGTTATACATCGGAAAGTGTAGGTGGATTCAGGCGTTCTCTCACTTATGCGACGCCAGTGTACTAGACTACAGTACTAATTCCCACGTTTGCGGCGACTAACGTTATTGTTCTTTCCCACACCACAGTTTGCCTCAAGATTTACCCACTTGATATTCTGTTCCTGATTATCCCTACGCGGATGCTTCCCATATACCCTCGCATATAGACGGTAAACATTTACGATTTGTAACATTTAGGACGGTACAACGCGAGAATTGCTCCAGGAATTCATTCATTACTTGGTAGGTCGTGTTTTCGGACAATATGTTGTATTACTTCTGATTGAACGAAAAGCGTTGGTTGATTGGGCACCTGGACTGAATCTGAAATCGTCTACTCATAAATATCCGGTAATAGAGCCGTTGTTTCCACTTCCCCCAGAGCCGATCGGAAACTAACTATGAAGTATTAACAAATAAAATACTTCAATTTGCAACTCAGAGGCTGTAAGACATGGTTCATGATTGGGGTACGTCGAGGATGTCTTAAAATCTGTAGCCAAGATCATGGTATATCAATCGGTTTTCTACCACAGTGCGTGTTGCATAGAAGTCCCTACCAGACTGCTGCTCCCGCAGATACACTAATGGCGAGGAAAATAAAGGTTCCTAGTGGAGCCGGTAATGAAGAGATCTTTCCATTCTTGCGTGGAGAACCCCACACTAGGATCGGCATGTGGCAACGCAAAGCACAAAATGCTCTTGATCTGGATAGATTCAGCGAAGAAGCCAGACTAGACATCGCTCTGGGAGCTAGTGTCCTATCACAGAGTTCAAGCTCTATATATAGCACGAGATATTATGAAATTAACAAAAGACCATACTCGAAAGCTTTGAAGATAAAAAACCCCTTTCGCTTAGATAGAGTACATCGATGCGTCGTATACACCCTAAGTGCATTATCTTACATTACTTAAGACAGTAAGGCGGTACTATCTGTAATTAGCTGGCATCTGTTTTTTTTTGGAACGCTACTGGACGCCAGATCCACAACTTCTATTCGTCTGATAGTTAGCCACCCGCAAGTCCGAGCTCTCCGGCGAATAGGAGTTGCTTGACATGCTTACAAACGAAGCCAGAAGTCGCTAGAATACACCGTGACGTCACAAGGCGCCAGATCCTTTTGTCTTATTTGTCCACTCCTTCAGCCCTATGCTACTGTAGTTTTAGGGCAAATAAGAGGCTGCCATCGACGATGCACTGCGTACCTGCAGCGCTACAGTTAATCCGAATACGGTCAGATTGTACGGCATGGTGTTAACTTTAGTGCGCGGCTCGGGCCGCACCACCAACTGGGAAGTATGACTGGTTCGAATTTAATCACCTGCATGTTTTGTTTTGTTTGTTTTATTCATACTGTATGCACTCTAATTAGAGTATGACAGAGCCCCATATCCCCTCCGCCTCCAGGCAAGCCGGTTAAATGGCGGAGTTTCCCACCCGCTACCCTTTGTCCCCTTCACACCGGGGGGCTGGCACTGGGATTCGAACCCATAGCATTGTGACCGTATACCCCGCCAATACTTTCAGGAGCGATACCACTGCGGCACTAGGCCAGCCCTCTCACCTGCATGTTTTGGTGCAGAATCACTATTTGCAGTCAAGAACTGCTGTTGAGAAAATGCTGAAACTATTACATCCAGAAAAGCTCATGAAATTGCCTGTTTCGGAATAAGAACGTCAAGACTAACACTGGTCACTGTTTTGTGTACCATGTCGGGTGTATATGTACACGAAGTCATTCGTTGTTTCCGAAAGAGATAGCTTCTAAGAAAACTAAAAACTTTGAATCCAACCATTAAGTAACCAAGAGAAATTAAGAAGTCATAGAGACGATGCTGCAGGGTCGTTCTATGGAGAACTTCGAACCCTCAAAACACTTATGAAATGGCATCTCAGCTATACATTTAATTGTTAAGCCTTCACACTTTATTAGTAATAATCGTTCGTGATATCCGAACACTCGTTAAACTCATTCTCACGCTGTCCCACACGAATTTTAGCATTTTCAAGACACAACGCTCCTGTTAGGAGCTCACGATTCAGGTAAGAAGCATATCAGCTTTGTTACATTATTATCATGTAAAATAAAGTTTCTGTGCTTAATGGTTATGTATCTAGGCATCTACATTCTATTACGTCAGTTATTTCGGTATGGCAATTTCAAAAAATACTCCTTCTTGCGTACGGCACCACCTGTATAATGATAATCTCTGTTTAAATTTTAGGCAATGGTTTAGGAGGTGAGATAAGAACGGACACCATGAAATCCCTCCAGCTAGTCACGTCTGATTGGACATCGTGATCTGCAGTCAAGCCAAAGGATACCATGATAGTTGAAATAGGGAAGAATGGACGTAGTTTTAATATGCTGCTCGTAATCATACATCGAAGAAACCTGAACCTTGACGTGGAATTCCAGAACGAACAGAACAATGATAGACACCGACAAAGCAGCCAGGCTGTTGATACATAGACGAACGCGCAATGAAAGTTATGAGATAAGTAGAAGATATTCATGAGCAGATAAAAGTAATGAGCAAAGATGAGGTAAACAAAGATATATGCGAAAAGATTTTTCATTGTTGGCCCTAACCGCCACCAGTTTGTAAACCCTTGTTCCATGTCTTCCTACACTCAGCGATAATACGCCTCGTGTCAGACTAGTCCATGTTCTGTCCCTGCGATTGTTATTTTTAGTTTTGTTTGTGCTGCCCTTACCAGAAGGGATATTTAGTTCAGCAGTATCTGCAATTGCAATTCATCCCGTAGGGTTTCTTGCAGTAAACCCAGTTCGGGTCGGGGTTAGTGAATTCTGCCGGAATTCGTCTGCCGGGCTTCCGGTGGCCTCCTAACCGCTGAAAACAATTCCGTTCTAGTGGAGTAGTAGTGAACTCATTGGCCGCATTTTGCGTATACATACGGGTGCTATTCTGATACCGGTACATATGCGAGTCAACCGATTGTTGTGGTGGGGAGTAGGAGAAGCTTGGTGGAGTAACTAATCCAGTCCCACCGGCGAATGGCCCTTGGTTATGCATATTTCGGTATTGCTGGTTCTGAGAAAGGTCTAGAATTTCCTGTTGCGGATTTTGAAAGGTTGTCATGGTAATTGTCTCGTTCCGGGAAATGGGGTCTATTGTATTGTCAACCCGTTATCTATATCTCTGGCAGTGGATTAAGGGACCTTCCACGCTAAATTCCATCGTTTCCGAGGTAGGCCAGCTGTCAACGGTATTTGAAAGTATGTTGTGCTGCGGAAATCTGTTTTCGCTGCCGGGAGTGGCCACCGGGGACGGATAGGCTGCAGTCGTATACGTAGGTGTCAAATCCTGGCTATGAAATCGGGTACCACGAGAACCGGGGGTCCTGGTAGGATTGGCATTCTGGATAGGCCTGGGAGATTGATCGGACAACGCAGAAGTATCATTCATCGAGTTCGCCGCCAGAGATTGCGCTAAAAACTCCCCCAATTCACTGGGCTTGCTTTTCCGGAGACCTTCGTATAAACCCCTACGGATGAGTTCTTCTTTGTGTATTGTCGTAGCAACAAGATGCGATCTGGATGAAGTTAATGCTTACCCATTGCTTTCGGTGGTAGTTAACTTACAGCAGACTGCGGCAATCCGGGAATTGTTGGGGTGTTGAGTCTCTGGTAACACAACCGAATGGGCAAACGACCCTGCGGCTGTGTCCACCAGGCATGTTGTTTCTTGTGTGTTTGCAGCCTGGCAAACACCGTTGTACAAAAAAGAAGCAGGTTTTGTATCAGAATCTATGAAGGTGTAAATGTCGGCTTTTTGAGAATGTCGTAAATATTTTGCGAAGGAAGAATCTCCTTAGGATAGAAAGCAGAGCTGAAGAAAGGAAAATTTAAATCAGAAGCTGGGTGATATGTACGTATTTAATCTTGGGATTTCAAACCTTAGAATGAATCAAGATTAAACTAAGCTTAACTAACATGTTGGCAAGATCTTTAGATTTAGATGAATTATATCGCACTAGCATATTGCTAGCGGCAATGGCGGTGATTTCTTGAATGCCTAGTTGTCACAAATCAATAGCGCCCACACCTATCGCCATGCATGATCAGATAGATGATAAGCGATGCATGCATCTGCATGAAAAACCACGTGTCTGGAAGTGTGGCAGCATGCCGGCATTAGTGCAATTTGATGAGGACGTCATCTCAATTGCGCAACATCCAACCAGAATTTGATTGGCTGGCCCCATCACTCTTCCTCAAAAGTAACTGCTATCGATTAAACGAGCAGTTAGTGCGTTTTATTTGCATGCAGAATACATACGGCAAAGCAACCACAAAGCACAGCACATACCAACCGATGTATATCTACTTGACCTTGTTGTTAGCTCGAAGACACGTTGTCTGCGCATCCGGGCGTGTTCCATTATAACTGGCACTTACGACAGAGGTGAGAGATTCGTGTTTCATCTCGGTGCTCAGGAAGGTGTGCTAGCTGCATTGTTTCGCAGCATGTAGCGACTAGTCTACAGGGGTCAGCGGGTATTCCGCCAACGCAGCAGACACTTGGGGATTCCGTCACCGAACTTAGGTACTTACTTCCTGTAACCGTTTTTGATGCTTGAGGTTTCAGCTTTTGTGCAGTGGCAAGATTTAACTTCGGAGTATTAAGGCGACCGGTGCGCGTTCATTTCGTCAACAGAGAAAATGTATAGAATGGCAGTTTGGCGGCGCAGTATATCTGCTTCCTTCAGTCCCGGACACTGAAAGCCGACATTGCCCAATAGCTTGTCCCAATCTTGGAACCGCAACAAACAGACTTCGGGGGAGCAGATGATATCCGCAAAGCCACAGTAGAATCCGGAGAAACGCCCTTGGACTGATCAGAATACTGCAGCCATAACAAATCATCATTGGGAGTGTAATCAAACGCCTGATTTCTACCTAGATATGGCCTTTAATCCTCGCAGGTGTTGCTGGCATTAATTCCTTGTTTTGTGCAGCCGAAGGGCAACACATTTCTAAAGTCTTTGCCACGTGGAGCAGCTGAATCATCTGGCAGACAGCTATCCCGCCAAAGCCCCAAGATAGAAGAATCTTACTGGGTGTTTGTGAGTAGGAGCTAGCGGCTTAGCATAGACTACTCTCCTCAAGCGTGGCGTGCGTACATTGTTTTTAGGAGGGTATGGTTCCCAGTCTAATACGAAACTCAAGCTCAAATATTTACACGGATAGAAGCAACAGACAAGTGTAGTCAGCTGTAAATGCGCAAAAGTTGAATGGTTATGAGTAGATTGAAGTAGATGTTGACGGTAAAGTTGAGTTTACCCCTGAGGCTCTCAACGTCGGCGAAAGCGACCGCCTTCCTGAACCTTCTGTTAAGGTTCACACTGTCGGCGAATGTGACTGCTTGTTGGGGAAAGTGTATAGCAAAAGTTTGTTTCTTGTCTGTATATAAACACGCACTTTGGACCAGTATCTAGTCAAGTCAATCAACGCACGAGCTTCAACAGTCTCAAGACTGCAGTGAGGTGAAGTAGGGTGAGGGAACTTGAATTTTCAAGCTCACAGATGCTACTCTACTCAACGGTCGACATCAAGCTAGGATTCGGCGAGGCACTAACCACCTAAAGACAGAATCCAACGTAATTCAGGCCAGGATGCATCAGTAAGAACCTATCATCAGGGTTTCCAGAATACCACAAACTATTCCTCAACCCAAACTACTACTGTTACTACCCTGTCTCACCTTATGATTCGGTTGTCAACTGACAGCTGTCCTGGTACGCCGAGCAGGCACCAGTCTGAGATATCACTTATTGCTACGAGACATCATCTTGCGGGATATTTTTAGGTCTCCATACAGGTGAATGTTTTAGGCAGGTATTACAACCATCGTGAAACATTACACCTTGTGCCAGAATGGCTTGTATGAACTTTACAGGCTTCGGATGCTTAATTGAATGTATGCTAAAGGTAAGAAGATTTTTGTTGAAAACCCCCAATTGCCTCTCCCATGACCATGATTATAGGCCAAATCCTCTTGTCTGCCGCAAATGAGAACACAGGATTGCAGGTGATCTTACATATCAGAGTCCTGGGCGGAAGTTTCAAGCCTCTAGCTCAAAAGTAATTGCCTCATTATGGGTCACTCGGTAGCGGCGATATCATCGATGTTGCATATCCAGTAGTGGCAAAGGTGGCAAAAGAACGCACAACAGTCGCCACTCTCTTGTACTATATCTTGAGTCTTTCTCCTTCTCCCTTTGTAACATAGTCTATGCACACGGTTCTCCTCATATTATCGAAAAGAAGTCTCGAGAAAAGAGCAGTTTACCGGATCAAACAATGATTTCTGGAAAGGAATACATACCAGTATATGATGATTACCCATACATAACACTGAAGGTGAAATATATTAAGCACATGTATATCAAAGGTTGGTGAGTATCAACTAACTGGCGTGCTCCCTCCGTAAGACGCCATTCCATATTTGATCTATGTTGTAAGGATAATGGCAATTCTAATGTTTATTAATCTATATGTATCTAGTACTTCTAGTTGGCCTGGAGTTCCAGGCAGCGAAATTTACCAGCACCTCACAAAAATTTCGAACATATAGTATCACTGCAAAATTCCATCTCCCTACCTGCAGTTACAAACCATTTCATTCTGAGGATGTCAAACTGCACGTCATCTTGGTCGCAAAAGTCCATCGCCCTGGTTCCGGCACAACTCCAAGCTGATCTAGATTAGCCGAGTAATTCCCGATGATAACGCACCTATTAGCTAACTACTTTAATATAAAGCTTATCTCGACTACTCTCTCACACCAGAGGCATAACTACTATAATACGTTTATTGACCGGAAAAAACGCCCAACCCACTGCTTTGTCCAAACAGTGGGAGGTACCATGACAAGCAGTGTACACCGCCAAAGCACCATGATTTGTCAGTAGTGTAGATATCTCTTAACGAAGAACGTGTTCTGGCCTCGGCTGCGGCATTGAAGTAAATTTACTATAAAAAAATCCGAATGTACTTAGACGGTCAAAAATAACTAGGGGATTTTTGGGTGCAACCACTACAAAATCATGCGTCTGTTATTATTGACTGCCTAAGTACAGAACCTTTGCCTACAGTGTACACTCGAATCTATTCCTGGCTTCTTCTGTTGCAACGCGGCTAGAGACCAAGGATCGGCAATCATGACGGCCAAGGCAAACTCACTAGTCTCGAATTGCATACTGGCGTAGCAGTCTGATCCAGAATTAGGGTTTTTTGGAGTAAGTTCTGACTGGGTCACTTAATGAGATAAGCCCCTGGTTTGGTTAGCGTCTAACGGATTACCATATATAGCAATTCCTCGGAATTAAACATATTGCCATGAAGTTTACTTCATGGAATACACAAAATAGGTGCAACTGAAAAGGCTATTGGCAAGCAATTATTTAATTGATTGGGAAGTGTTGCAATAGTACTTAGGGGAGAGCTGTGTGTGTAGATTCTATGATACAGAGAGAAGAGAGGAGAAAGAGTCGATTATATACAGAGAATCGTTAGAGAAAACTTTGATGCTTCGCCACCGTTGCCACTCTGAGTCACTTGCCACCGGATATGTAACAGGAAGTGTTGAAATACCGATTGCTAGAAGCTTCTATATTCTAAACTACAGGAGCAATCGTGTGATCTTATATACGGCATTCAGAGTATGCCTTGTACACATGCATGCGCACTCAGCTAGTATCTCCAGCTAAGTCTAGAACGACCATCATCGTAAGATCATGACTCCCATAAGCCGTACGTACGGAGGCGGTCCATATATGCAACAGAAATGTTGAAATATGTAAGGGGAGAACCGTGTGAATAGACTTAAGATACAGAGACTGGAGAGCAGGAGAAAGACTCGAGATATATACAAGGTAGTTGGGTGCCTTATGCCCTACTGGATATGTGCCTTGACATCAGCTCAGCTGAAGCTCAGCTCGGTCAGGTTCATGCAACAAGGAATGTTACAAATGTGAAGCGGATGAAGTCTATTGTACTATCTAAGGAGAAGCTCTGTCTTTATATACATGAGAGCCTGGAACTCCATGGAAGTCCATGGAAGCTCATGATTGCAAATACCAGTGGCGGTGGCGAGTGAAGACTCGTGGATGAGTCTACGACTATGAGTCCGTAGCCTCTGAGTCAAGTCGGTGATCTCAGTGTAGCGGCGACTTCCTCTCAGGTCGTATAGTAATACGGGTGTTTGATACTTAATCTATTCATATGCCAGAGAAAGCCACTGGTTTGCAGCTATGCAACTATCAGCAGATTATAGTATTTTATTTTGGCCTGGATGCACCATAAGTAGTAATACAAAGACCAATCTCGTATTCAGACAGCTAATCTGTGCTGAGGCCGCACCTAGTTTCGAGAATGTATACTAATTTTGTCAGGAAACCTGCAGAGCTATGAGCATATTTCATACCGGGCATCGAAACCCCTCGTGACATAGGCTCCCATCTGCATAAAAAGAGGTAAACTTACCTACTAATCTACTACCGGTCACTACTCCTACGCAATATCCGGCTCGTATCCACTCAATAAAATCGAACCTGTGACAGCAGGTTAACCCACCTCTTCTAACCCGCCGGGATTGTTACAGGATTTCAAGATGTCAGGCTTGGTTCATTTTCAACTTCTGAGATTGGATTGGATTGGATCACGGTAAATCCCCGGCCAGATCAACACCTACCGCGGTGGCACTCACAGCAGTATCCGGGTAGATATCCATAATTCATAACGAACATATCCCTTGACAGAAGGTATTACATTCGGGACCGTATATGACCGGTGTGGATACCATCGTCTGTAAGCAGCGAAGCTTCGAAGTGAGACATAAACATTTTCGGGCCTCAGAGAGGGGCGGAAATAGTCGGTCCTGTGCGTCCAAAAGCATCTTCTCACTCGGACTACCATTTTATAAGGCATGCGTTTAAGACTATTTGCTCTAGTTATTATGAACCTTAGACCGAAAACTCGGCGGTCCTTGTTGTCAGTCCAGTGATGTACCGTGAAACCCCGCTAGAACCCCTGCCCATAACAAACCCGATTGAAGTCTTGAGCACCCTTTAGCCTTACCTTATCGCAATTCCTCTGCAGAATTAGATTCCGCTAATCTTGGCAAGATTACATTCGCCGTGCATCAGTGGTTGGAGATGGACGTTTCGATTTAAGAACACAACGCGATTCAATTATATATTCACGTACACCGACCACAGCGGGGACGAGAAATAAAACCAAACACTACAAAAGGCGGTGCTATGCCGACCATTAAACCTAGCCCCGAGAAACTAATTCAGGGTGATGGGCCGTCAAGAACAAAAAAGAACCCCCCACCGCCGTCTCCAAGTCCAGTTACGTTGCCGTGGAGAGTCCACATCAGGTGCCAAATCTACCCGGTGACGCCACTAGCGCGAACTTTAAAACGGAGTTCCCCTATTCTTACGATCGACTAACGCACATTCACATGGAACCTTACCCACTTCAGTCCTCAAAGTTCTCATTCGAGTATTTGCTACTACCGCCACGATCTGCACTAGAGGCCGCTCCACCCGGGATCATCCCCAACGCTATCCTTCACCCACTCCCCCGCCATCTCCCCCGCCCCATATGACAGCGCCCAGCCCAGCCTGCGAAATCTCTTGTGAGCGTGAATAATCTTCACCGAACATTTACACTGACCTGGCTCCTGTCCACTTCATCCCTATTTCGCTCGCGTGTTGTAGAAACTAAGTACCATGTGCGAGGATATGCGGTAAAGACTGGAGTGCAATGCACGGAGAGTAGTGCCGTGCAAAGCACCAAGAGAGGAGGTAGGAGGTAGAGGGTTGAGTTTTGGTTGTTGTTTTAGATGGTGTTCGGTGGTGGTAGCCATCTATTTATACCTTGTCACCAGCGAAAGCGGCAAAAACCGATATGTATCAGAGACCACACTTCTCCCTCAACGTGAAAATGATGTTCATGAGAGAGTGCGGACCACGGCTTCTCTTCCGCTAAATACGAATCGTTCCACAACCGGGATGGTGCGTAGGAATCCGGGATCCCCGCTCTACCCCGCGCGGGATGATGTGCATATGCATTAGCTCTCAATCATTCTTTCCTACTGTGACTAAACTTTATTTTCGCACCACAGACTGTTGGTGTGCTGGAAGAACCGGTACCACGCATGTTACAACGGTTTATCCGACCTGGGCACCGTACACACAGTTTCCTGAATGAATTAACTTTGCCCACCACAACTGAAGTGTGCGCAGATTCTAGGCGGGGCACCAAACTCGGCCACACCAGCGCTTTACCATGTCACGTAGGTTCACATCCGAGTATTCACCTGCGCTTCAGAGTTGGTTGACTTGGTTTATCTAGCCCTACACTCATTGAGTCTGCTCGGGATACGGACTCTAGTGTACATCTACTCGCCAATTTACAAATTACCGAGTCAGGGTTAGGGTTTTTACCGTTCAATACCGTGGGGTAACCCTTAGCGCTGCTCGATAATTTAAAAATTGACGAGTAATATATGTTCCGACCCCGTTGTCAAGTAATGTACTTTCTCAAGAGGCCAGCCTCCTTACCAAGCGGGCCGTCTCTTCATCAATAGCCCACTTGGTAACGAGGTCGACCTGTTTCCAAAAGTGCAAGACCTAGTTAGCAAGTAGTTTACTTGGTGACTGGGGCAACGGCCAGGCCAATTGTTAAGGAGATGAAAATCAGTGAATTCATTATCTATTCTATAGAACCCTACTGTTTCTTCCTGGCCGTGACCGCATTTTTTTAGCCCCATCCACAGCTACCGGTGCTTTTCGTTTCTTATTACCTACAACTGAACTTAAATTCTCTTCAATTTCCCCACCTGCATGCCCTTGATGTTCTACCATCGCAATTTCCGGACGCACATCTAGTGGAGATAGGTTTCCACAGCCATGCTCGTCTGAGTGGCAATGGACAGAGCATCGCACATTGTTCTTTTTGCACTTGCATCTTCCGGTACATACACTGCTGCTTGCGATTGCAAGAGATAGCCACTCGGTTACTTGTCGATAATTTCCTTATAGAGAGATTAGAATTTGTAGACAGTATAGATGGATTATACCTACCCACAGCGAAGCTCAGGGCTACGTTCTTTCGCTCATCCCCGAATATTTTTTCCACATTATCCCGGGCACTTTCTGGCACTCGCAGCAAATCTCGAACTGGTTGCTGGCATTCCAAAAACCCAAACTGACACTGCAGCTCATAGAAATTGGTTTTACTTCCCTCTCTTACTACCCCGCGGGCCATTCGCAGATGATCTGTGGCAGCTCGGTCTACTCTTGGTATTTAAAGGGAGACCAAGTCTCCAGATACTCAGCGTTCTATAATTGCCTTTTTACCGTGCTTCACCACCATTTCAGCACGAGTCTTCTCCTGCCATTTTTGAAGTTGCTGTTCTAGCAGTGTAAATTTAATTCCTGTAGGAACTTTATTATTCAGGGTATTTGACCTTGCTTCCCCACTAGCAGTCATAGTTTTGTCTCGATGTCCAGATACTGCAAGAGATGATTCGGGCTCTAGAGTTGCTGCCACAGACGAGAGAGATGATCCAGATGAATCGACTCAGTATGTTGGGAAGATGATTGCAGGCAATTTGTATGTGACCCGGAGAGATCGACTGATGGAAGTTCCATAGGACAAGGTGGAAGTGGAGAAGGGCTGGAACCCACTCTAATCTGTGGACGGGGTGGAATCGGTGGTGGTACTTGAAGACTATCTGTAGAATTAAATTCAATTGATGGTCGAATAATTGGAGGTTGACTGGACTCGGAAGATGTAAGAATGACGCTAGGAGAATCTTTATGTTTAAAATCAAATCTAAATAATACTCCGAAATGCTGTTGCACTTCTTGTGTATCCTGCTCTGCATTTTCCCCTGCTGGTAATATCACATCATCGATTCCAGTTGTACTTCTTTCTGTAAGTGCAATCTTTTCAGTCCAGTGTGACTTCTGACCAAGTATTACTTCAAACTATCCCTTTGCCAGTAACCAGGTTTGGGCCCATAGATGGGCCCACTTTTAAAATACACATCACACAACCACAATCCAGCCAAATGCCCCTAGAATAAATAAAAATACTCTACATATGAGGAAATTCATAAAAACAATTGTATTTGGGTGTTAAACACAATGCTTTATTGCAGTCCTCAGACTTTATGCTGGTTTTCATGCCTTCTCCACTACCACACTGACATCTTTTCTGCCTTCAGAGGAAACAATCTACTGTACTCTCTATCCAAAGTGGGGAATGCATTCCTAGCACCTTTTGGCAGAGGGGAAGGAGGATGTGCTTGGTAACCAGCCTGGTACACAGTGGGGGCAAGGGAGATTGCTTTACAGGAGTCAACCTAGTAATTATGTGTGACACTGGAATATGTGAGGAACTTTTAATTGTGGAAGGACTTCCAGCTTGGAGATGGTGATGCACAATGCAGAGATGAAAGTCAAAGTGCATGACAGTACACTCTTTGGTTACTGGAAGCTCTCGACAGTTTCTGAGGCTATTAATAACAGCTCTTTCCAAAATCTGATTGTAAGGGCACGTACGCCAGCGTTCGGCCTTATAGGCATACGTATGGTAATTATGGTATACGGTTGCAAACGTGGACTCGAATGATAGTAAATATAGGTGTATAGGTAAGA
>Ga0307512_10001044_pt1 | contig 40594 bp, 46 predicted proteins | sample 14_EM_MG_FD_200267 | JGI IMG/M metagenome (GOLD analysis project Ga0307512, IMG submission 200267) | Populus trichocarpa ectomycorrhiza microbial communities from riparian zone in the Pacific Northwest, United States - 14_EM | ecosystem: Host-associated > Plants > Roots > Unclassified | place...
TTCAGTGGGGGATGCGTCCATTGGTTGTGTCGGAGGGTCTTCAGTGGGAGAAGTGTCCATTGGCGGCGCCGGGGGATCTTCAGTGGGAGAAGTTTCCATTGATGGGGTGGAGATCTCGTGTTGTGGGGAATCAGGTGCGTGCATCCACGTGAAGACGTGTTGGGGAACAGACGACGCTAGAGATTAGCCGGAAAAAGAATGTTCCGGATGAAACAGCGTAAGCTTAAGTTTAAAGAGACGCCGAACATAAAAGTTCTACAGCTTGCTCTCAGCTACAACACCCACCGTCTTGCCTATTCCAATACCCTCAGATCAATCCCGGTACTCTGGCATATTTATCATCAATTATAGATACAGGCTGCCACACATCTATCGTACACATTCCCACAGCACCTAACCTAGTAGTTGCACTTTCTATTTACCAACTTCCCCCGAATGTTCATCTCCTTCTTCCTCCACCCCTCCTGGCCCGCCCGCCGTCCGTTTACAACGTCACTAAGTTCCACCTTGATCCTCGCTTTTGCTTTATCCTCATTCCAAAACATGAATTCATATCCGATGTTCTTCTCCTTTTTATCCTTGTTCTCCACCACCGCATCTCTAGTAGCATCCTGGGTAGCCTTGATCTTTCGTCTCTCCTGTTCCATGTCGTAACACTCCGCCTCAAACAGTAGTCGATTCACCGCTTTCCAGTTCTCCCACCGAAGTGCATCAACGCTATAGCCTGTAATAGACTTGGTCGCCGTCGTGGTTTGGTCTTGAGCATCAACAACTTTCGTAGGGATAGTAAGCTTCTCGTAAATCTTTCTCAGCTCCGCCTCCTGCTCCTGCGAAAGGGTGACGCCCTCGGGGTTTCCGTCGCTGGGCGAAATATCAAACAAGGCCTCACTATCGCTTGCTGAAAAATCCTGAATCTGGCCGGATGAAAATACCTCAGTCAAAGCGCGGACCTCTTTCTCAAGCTGCTGTTTGCTCGGAGGTTTTGGGCTGACTTCTTCTTGCGGCTTTCTACCGGTTGGAAGAGTGGCGCGATTCAAGACCCCCTTGATGTTGTGCACAAACATACTACCCAATTTCAACTTGTTTTCTTCTAGTTCTTTGAGGAGAAAGTCTTCTCGGCCGGTGGCAACGCATGCTCTGATGAGGGCTTTCCAATCCATCATATCCCACCTCTGTTGCAACTCTTTGCGCCCTTTCTTCAACATGTTCCAGGACTGCTCGAGGAGGGTTTCGTCTTTCATATCGCCCACTGCATTGAGGAGAGCGCGGTAGGTCACCATTGTAGGCTGCAACCCAGCAGCAAGAAGCTCTTGAAAACCCGAGTGCACGAGTTCTGGACGTTTTAGTTTTCCCCCGACTGAAATGATGGTGTTGAAAGATCCTGGAGAGAGTGGAACTCCCATCTGGTTGAAGGCGAGAATCAAGGACCGGACAACGCCTAAGGTTCCCTGGAACAGCGGCTCATACTCTGGATTGTCCTTTGTCATTTCTAATGGGAAGTACCCAAGAATACCACCAATGAGGGAGTTGAGATGGATGGCGTTTGGCTTGCCTCCCGCTCCGACAAAGCTGTAGACTAACCTAATCATGGCGCGGACGTCATGGGTCTTGAGCCAGACTTCCTTCAGCAATGGAGTTAGTACTCCTGGCTTCGGGGGTGTTCCAGCCCTACAAGCCATGAGAAAGATGATGTAGGCTTCTCTAACAGGACGCTCGTAGATGAAGAGCTCGTAGACCCTCGGGGGTGTGAGCGTGGGGTATAAGCGCACGCAGATGTCAAAGGCATCATATGCCGCTCTCCAGTTACCATGAAAGAGACGGGCAGTGATGATGCCCTGGAGCAACATCACCGGTACACCTCTGCCCGTGTTCATAGCCACCGATGGCACCGTAGTCGTCGAGTACCGATCCAAAGCATCCTCCCACAGTGCCTCCATGGAGCTAAGGCTGACACCCTGATATGCCAAACACTCAATGGTCGCGCCGTAGGTTCTCGCATCACAGTAATTTTCGTCCTGTTGCACTAGCCATGCCCAAAATTCATCGCTGAGCGCAAATTCCTCCATATCCTTGAGGCAACTGAGCAAATGCACACTCGCCAATGGATGTCCCGGAATCTTCTTCGCCTTAAAGTCCTCAATGAGCGTCTTGATGTGTGGCATTATATCCTCTTTAATCTTATCCATACGGTACCGTGCATGTAGCTGCCGCGCAAGATTCGAGATATCGTTTGGCGTCAAGACTCCAGCCTGTGAGAGCTGCTTGTAGGAGAGCATGGCGGCAGGGATCTGTGTAGCGGTGACATCGCAGCGAAAGACAAAGAGTTCCTGAGAGAAGATGGTGGCGATTTCTGCCTGTGAAAGTTGCGGCGCGATTGTATCGGGAACTATGGTGGAACGCTGCTTATGCTTGGTCTGAGGCTTGTCGGAGGGTCGTGGACGGAGGAGTGGTGCGGAACTTGCCGACAACGGGGGTGTGTAGGTCGCTGTTGAGGTATAACGTGAAGGGGGTGGGCGTACGGCTACATGTCGAGTATTGGTGCGGAGACGGGAAATAGACCGGCAGGTAGCTGTATTCATCGTGAAAGGGTATATGTATCGGTGGTGGTGTGGGGGAGAGCGGGAATGTGAATTGTGAGACTTTTCGAGGTTTTCTCGAGAGCCGCAAATGCTAGCGTTTAGCTTTCACTGGGTTCAGGATATTAAGTAGAATACACTTTCATCTTCCACCATGGCGGGCCGATTCGACCAACGAACGAATATAAATCGCAACACATCTCAAGAGCCGTCCCACCGGTAACTAGCATCAACCATCAGTCGTGCAAATATAAAGCCACGAAATTGATTCCAAGGTTGTGGTGGCTGAATCCCGGGTTCGCAGCTGAATCCCAGGGGTCGATGCAGTGTATTACAGCAGGAGCATGGCCGAAGCAGTATCATAAAATCACCACACACCTGTGCGGCACTTCTGCAAGGGCTGTCCGAGGCCTGGGAGTGGATTGGAGTTCCGGGGAGATGGGAACAGCACAGAATCCATTCCCGGCAGTCCAACTGACCTCCAAACGTGTCGAATAATTGCTCTTTGATTGGCGAACCACCCGAATCGACCCTGCTGCGGAGCTCATTTACCTATCTCCTAGCTCGCTTACGTCCTGGCATCCCGCGCAGGAGCAGTCACGCAGCATTGATAAGCTCTGACAGCAGATGTAGAGCATTCTACTCGTGAGCTCAGCGGACGTAGCAGACGGGAGTTTCGGTACGTTGAGCAGCCGTACATATACCTGCTTAAGCATCTACCGTGCGACGGGAGCGTCGCCGGCGCTAGTGCCGCAGAGGCATTGAACGCAGGGTGGCCTGCCTGTGAGGTGATGGAGTGGAAAGATCCCAAAACACACGACCTCATGGCGGACTCTGAGGCTGAAATCCTTGCCTCGAAGTTAATATACCGGTACCCGTCTTCGGCTATCTCAGAATGCCCAGAATCTTGGGAACACTCGAGCCAGTGGCATTTGCAGCAGCCCATTCAAGGCGTTTGACCGCATGTTCCTGCAAAGCGAATAATACACTTACCTTGGGGGTTTACGACGGAAGGGTAGTGAAAGTGCTCTAGATTTTCACCTCCATTCTTTGGGGTCCTTAGCCAGAAAGTGCTCATACCTACCTCAGCCAGCTCTCGTCGCCTCAAGTGCTTGCCAGACCGTTGACGGATTGATTGGTTGGTCGGAGAGTTTAGAGTAGATTGGTTGAAGCGGAGTCCTGGGCTCCCACGGGAAGTCCTCGGTGTTTTGAGGCATATGTACCCAGGTGCCTGCTTAGGTAGGTGCTTATGTAGTTGCTTGGAAAAAGTCCGCTCGCTTCGGGCTGCAGATCTGTTCTTTGTTGTGGCGAGGCGTAGATGCAAGGTAAAGTAGATTTCGGGAGAGCCGCGCGAAGAGCTGTAAGACTCGACTACCCGTTCCACGGTGTGCACACATCCTACGTATGACCAAGATCTTCCAAGATCCAATCCCTTTTCTCCACCTCGCAACAAACTCCCTCACTACTGCTCTCTCCGCCATTGCTTTCACAGCCCCCCAAGCGTCATCCGTCCATCTAGTTCCACGCTAACTTACCACCTTTAACATCCCTAAACACCTCCGTCAGCCAGCCAACCTCAATTTGAACCATCATGGCTGATCCTTTGTGTGCGCTCTGATACATCTTGTCCGCTGGTCGCCTCTTTCTTCTCCGACCATCACCTGTACACTACCGAATTCTAGAATACATTTCTCTCTAGCATATCCTGGGCGGAGCATCTCTCGAATCAGCTACTTCCCGCCACCTCTACTGAAGTACGTCACTTCGCTTCTCTCGATTGCCTCCAGAGTGCGACACCGTAATTCATTCTTTTCAGTCAACTGTTACAGGGTACCCCTCGATCAAGCAAAAATGGAGTCGAAAAAGGTTCAGCAGAAGCCCAAGCTTCACTTCAACTTCATTACGCTCCACTGTGAGTGCCCCGGGTTTCTTCAACTAGAGCTGCTCCTGTCCTAGGAATTTGTGCATGTCATAACGGCGACTGATCTCCGCGTCTTTAGACTGCTACATTATGGGCATGTCCATTATCTTGTCCGTAATAGTGTATTCTGCTCTAAACATTCCCTACATTGATGCCCTGTTCTTTGCCACCGGGTCCTGTACACAGTCGGGATTGAATACGTGAGTGAATGTTGGACCACGCTTGCTTGGTTAATGCTGAGTTTGGACACAGCATAGATACGAACTCTTTGAAGAAATACCAGCAGGCCTTCCTGTACACATTCCCCATGTTCACGACCCCAATATTTATTCACACTTGCGTGGTGTATGTGCGGCTGCGTTGGTTTGAAAAGCGATTTGAGAGTGTTGGTTGGTCTCCTTTGTGGCTTTTGGTTGCAATCGATACACCAGATGCTGATGAATTGGCTTGCAGTTGCGATGTCTCGCCAACCTTCCAGAGCTAGAACTGTGTCACAGAGTGCTAGGAGGGGTAGCATCAGTGGGTTAGAGCATGGAGTTGGTAACCGTAACATTAGAGTGCTACATCAGGATCCCATAGTTGGACAGCGAGTTGCGGTTGATGGCGGAGAGTCCGGTTCCGGCGCCACCTCCCCGAAAAGAAGCATTTCGCCTAGCAGTATTCAGCAAGATAGGATCAGGCCAACTCCCTGTTCGGGAAAATCTTCATCGACTATGGCTGAGCCAACTGCAGCCGAAGGGTACGGTCGCCTCTATTTCGCTTAGACCGGAAGGCTAATAGGTTATTAGACTTCACAGTGTAAATGAGAGTCCTCCTGGAACACGGAGCAGTAATCTTCAATTTAACCTACCTTCTCGAGGTGGTGCAGACGATTTGAATTCTCCAGCCAGCAATCACATTGCGTTCTCGGAGAGTCCAAAGGCGTCGCACAACGGCAAAGCTTTACGGATCCCTGGACCACGAGAATTCGAGAAAGGTAATCCTAATTAATCCTTCTTGTCCCGTTCAACTTGACATTTTCTTACAAACCCAAGGTGATCGGGCGTGGGAAGTAGATGACGATGATACACACACATTGGGTCAGACTAGAACAGCGGGGGATGATGGTGTTGGCAGCCCGCCGGTTAGATCGTACAGTTTTGCAGACGCAGCTACAAACGCGTCGATTCGGATGCGGAGACTGCCCTCTGTTCTTCCACCTGCGCAGACTGTGTTGTCAACTGCGTTTTCTGTTGGTACAGCACAGCACCGCAAAAAGTACCGCATGTTCGCAAGAAAACCGACCAAGGAAGTGCCAATGCCATATCTTTCTTATCAGCCAACAGTGGGCCGAAATTCTCAGTTTGTGGACTTGACCGATGAGCAACGGGATGAATTGGGTGGCATCGAATATCGAAGCCTGAAATTACTGGGTAAAATACTTTGGGGTGAGTAACAGTGCCTTGGCCTTGTAACACTGAACTAACTGAAGTATATTAGGGTACTATTTTTTCTTCCACATCTTCGGCATCCTGTGTATCCTACCTTGGATACACAATTCCGCCCCTCAGTACCGTGATTATGTCCGTTCGTTTGGAATCAGCCCGACATGGTGGTGAGTTATTGGAATTCGCACCTATGAGCATGATCTAATTGAGTTTGCAATAGGGCAATTTTCACGTCCCAAACCTCTTTCAACGATGTTGGTTTCACATTAACTCCAGATTCTATGGTTTCGTTCCAAGAGTGCACCTTCCTCCTTCTAATTATGACTTTTCTCATAATAATCGGAAATACCGGTTTTCCATGCATGTTGAGGTTTATAATTTGGGTGTTTTTCAAAATAGTGCCCAGAGATTCGGCAATTAAGGAGTCTCTCAACTTTCTCCTCGATCACCCCCGACGTTGTTTTACGCTGCTATTTCCCAGCAGAGAGACCTGGGTGCTATTTTGGGTCCTCGTGGGTCTCAATCTTGCAGATGTTATCCTATTCACTGTGCTGGACCTGAAGGATCCGGAAGTTTCTCATATTGCCGTGGGCCACAGGGTCGTAGCAGCTATATTTCAGGCAGCTTCAACACGAACTGCGGGCCTTTCGGTCGTGAGTATTGCCGCGCTGCATCCCGCCGTGCAGGTCAGCTATATGCTCATGATGTACATCTCGGTCTTTCCTATCGCCATTAGTGTTCGTAGGACGAACGTTTATGAAGAGAAGTCTCTTGGACTCTATTCCGGCGACGATCTAGAGGACAATGGTTCCGGGACATCATACGTGGGCGCTCACTTGAGAAAGCAGCTGTCGTTCGACTTGTGGTACATATTTTTGGGGCTTTTCATCATTTGCATTGCTGAAGGAAGTCATATTGAGAACACCACTGAATATGTATGCTTTAACTACCTTTATTTGGCATAGGTCAATTCAGCTAACTGTATGCAGGCCTTCACAATATTCTCGGTTCTCTTCGAGGTTATTTCTGCATAGTACGTTATTGTCTTTTCTGAAGTCGTATCCAACCTACTAACCGTTAGCAGCGGTACCGTAGGACTGAGTTTAGGATACCCCAACTTCAATCCTTCATTCTCCGGCAAATTCAATACAATCAGTAAACTTGTAATTATTGCTATGCAAGTCCGTGGTCGTCATCGTGGGTTACCATACGAGCTGGATCGAGCAGTGAGCCATTCCTTTGGTCAATTTGTTGTGAAATTGTCTGCTTACATATTATTAGGTTCTTCTTCCGAAAGAACAGCGAGACTCAGAGCTGACGTCGATACGTAGACGCAGTTCCACTCTCAGCCAAGCTCCACCCTTTGGCCATCCTTTCAATCGTACTGTCCCTTCTCAAGCTATCGAAGACGACTAGTCTGAATTAGTGGTCTTTACCTAGGGCGTCTCATTTGGTATTAATTGGTTATTGAAATACATATACGGACTTTCTTTTGGTTAATTATCTAATTGGTTGGTTGATACCTCTTTTCAATGGAGAATTGAATATTTGCATTAGCGCTTTGGGTCTTGGAAGAATTTTTATATATTACATGGGATGCCGTGGAATACATAAGGCGTTTTGCAATTGTGATTTTATTTGCAATATATACTGTACTTAGAGGATTGGTCATATGACAAAATGTAATTTTGAATTTTGGTTCGATTGTGGTCCTGTGGATAGAGTAAACAACCATCTCCAGTGCGTGGAGGACATAGCTGCTCTCGTTCCCTGAAAATTTCGTCGCTCGCAAGATCGGCTGACGGGTGGTTTTCGAGCGCAGGACAGCCCAAAAGCATCGATGAGGACGGACTAGGGGAGAAGGTGTCAATTGGGGAAACTCCAGCCCACAGCCCCTCGGCTTGGTCTCACTCTTGAAGCCTGTTCTCGTGCCCAAACTTTTTCGCAAGCTGCATCTTGCGAGGTTGAACTCCTCCAATAGAGTGCATCCAAGGCTACAAACGGGTTTCAATTAATAGCTCAACCAACAAAGCTTCCGCCAAACGGGAAAAGGATCTGATCAAGACTACAAACGACGAGGAGTGCAGAATCGTAGCGATCGGCATGGGAGACATTATTGAGTCTCTCAAGCGAATCCAATTAAGCGATCCGTTGACAATGTTTCAGTCGTTCGCTTCGCCGGTAGGTACTCTACGAGTTGGGTTTATGACGCAATCTGAAAAAGCTTAAATCCCTTGAAACTCCAACCCCAACCCTCAATTCGTTACATTTCTCTGAGTATCTGTTTCCAGCTTCCTCTTTGCTCCGCACATCTAATCTATCCTCAACATTGCCACAGATGTACCAGCGATTTCCTAGTATTTTCTTTACATATGATTGTGTGACATGTTTAGCCCTACGGCTTACAGCTAGTGGAACCACCTGCATATGTATCACCTGCCTCATCATGGCGGTGTAAGAACAGATTATCGCCACAGCTGGCCACAAAGACCAGACTTGGAGTAAGATGCAAAAAACAATATTCTTCCTCCTCCTCTCCCGCTAGACAACATGGAAGTAACCGGCCTCCTCTTTGGCACCATCGGGGTGATCGTCCCCGCCTACCAAGCGATGCAGGCGCTCACGCAGCGCATCAACGATACCAAAAACTTTCCACGCAAACTACGACAGATCAATGTGCAGCTCACAACGCAAAAAACGTTGTTCGACAGTGAATGCAAGCTCTTATTCCCGCCGGGACTCGACGACGCGCAGATCCACCAGATGCTCGCGAACGAACGTCATCCAATGTGGAAGGATCGCGAGTTCCAGTACAACTTCAAGCAGTACCATGGTGACTCGTTCAATCAGAGTCTTCTTGAACGGTTTGAGATAATTCAGGAGACATTTGAGGAGCTGGAGATAGAGATTTCGAAGGTGACTATCGAGAAGGGGAGTAAAGCTGTAAGTACTTCAACCGCGGGAGTTATGTATGTGATACTGAGATGTGGATAGGGTACGTTGACGCACGCAAAAGGCCTATACCGGAAATTACAGCGGCCTTCCGAGTCGCCGGTCCTGGATGAATTGCTAGCTAGACTGCGTGCGCAAATCCTGGACTTGCTGAACCTCCGCCGGCAGCGAGAGGCAGCACAAAAGCGGCGCTACCGCCCAAAGGTTCTCAAGAGCTCTTTTGGGGTGGAAATGATGTCCGAGCTCCCAGCGGTAATGGAGGTGCAAAAGGCCAGCAAGCGAGTATATGCCGCCATCGCCTCAGTCGCACACTGTTCCTGCCACCGGTTCTACTTCCGGTTGCAATGCGAAACGCCCGAGAAATCGGAAATGCAGAGCTATGGCGACAGCTCCTTCTCTAGCAATAAAAGTGGCAGCAGCGACTTCAATCTAGTACTGACGAGTGGAAACGGCGAGAGTAAAATCTCGTGCATCTGTATCGCGGTCAGGAAAGAGGGTGCTCCAACCCCCGATGCGTCCCCTCCTCTACCGTTATATTCGCGTCTCCCTCCGCAGGAAGTAGAAACAACCAAGAAACAGAAGCAGCTGCGATTTGCAGATAACAATTCCTCCACCGACTCCCTCAACACCATTCTCACCGATCTCTGCTCTACTGTCCGCTCTCTCCACTCAGCACCGTCCTATCTTGGTGCCCTGCCCATCACAGACCCACACAGACACATCTTTACCGAATCGGTAAAGCCATCAGTATGTCGTGTCTCTCTGCCGCGCATATTCGAGCGTGCGCCGCTCTCGCGAACCCGTACCATCCTGCCTCCGAAACGCAAATACAATCTCGCCTGGATCCTTTCCGCCTCGCTTCTCCGCTTCGGCTTCGACACAAACTGGTTCCGCGAGAACTGGCGCAGCGGCGATATATACTTCCTACAAGAAGAGGGCCCATCGGCTCTCGATTTCCCGCACATTTCCGTCCGCTTCTCTTCCCCGCCTTCGGCCGCCTCTTCCCCCGCTTCCTCGGGAACATGTCTCGCAAAGAACGAGCAGCTGTACTCACTCGCCATCGCGCTGATCGAGATTGGATACGGCGACACGCTGCAGAATCTCCTCACGGAATGTGGCGGGGAGAAGGGGGAGTGGAATCATGTGAGAGAGTATGCGGGTGCGAGGGAGTTGATGGAAAATATTGGCCAGTTTATGAGTAGACGCTATGCCATAGTTGTGAGACGGTGCTTTTATTGTAACTTTGCTATCGATGAGGAAGATCTTACGCCCGCGAAGCTGCAGAGGGCTTATTATGAAAAGGTCGAGTGTGAGTTGAGAGGGTGTATGACTGAGTTTGGCTAAAAGGTTAGGGAGGAGATGAGGGAAGGGGTTGCGGTATCGACTGGAAAATAAGCACTGTGCTACACCTGGGACAGAGTGATTGTTCCACGGGTATTAGTATAGTGCCTTATGTGTTGAGTCAATATGTATAGTACATATCCAACGTTCGAGCCGAGCATCCACCAACCGTCCCCCAACCGTCCCGCTAAGTGATGAGAGGCTTCGATCATTTCCCACAGAACCGAGGCAACAGCGTATGATATCACCAAATACCCTCAAAGAACCGTCAAATCCAATTACTATAATGCGTGACCAAAACATCGAACACATGAGCACTGTCCACCTTACCACTAGCTACCCTAGAACCAACGCCATTCCCTTTTCCCCCATTCCTAGCAGACAAAATACACACACAAACAATGATATATATATCCCCGCAAACCGCATAAAAAGAAATCCCTAGAGACAAACCTCCCATCCTCTCCCCCCACTGTTCGCTCTATCAATCAAATACAATCGATTACAAACGGACGAAGTGCAATACAAACAGATGCCGCTCAAATACCACCATCAGCTCATAAATAGTAATCGAGAACTTTTTTGTAAACGAAACATTTTTAGGAATCCTCCCGCGTCCACGTCCCCCTATCCCCCACACCCCACATAGCTATATCACATCCGGGCCGCAGCTAGGCTCTCGATCTGCATCTGCATGACGGTATTCCTCAATATTAGGTCCCTCTCGTCCTCCGTCATGGTCGGGGATCTCCGGTCGATCGAAACAGGTGTTGGTGGTGATGGTTCGGAGTTCTCGGCAGTGGTGTTGGTCGGCGTAATTAGCGCGGAAGAAGAAGCCGTACCGCTAGATTCTGCTTCCGGCTGTTGTAGAAACGCCCTCCTAACGGTCCTTCTCTCCGGGGATAGTAGACTCTGCGACTCTCCGTCCTCGGGAGCTCCAGCTCTGGTTCCGTTTCTAGAGTCTTGGATCTCTAGTGCTTGCTGTTCAACCTGCCACATATTAGCCACCACAATCCTCTTTCAACCAACATAGCTGGTCACCCGCACCCTACGCAGTTCTCTTCTCGTGGACCGAAGAAGCTGGAATTCACTTGCCAATAGGTCAATCCTCGTCTGCATAGCCCTCAACCGTGCTTCCCGGACTCGAAGGCTGTCGACAGCGCTTCTATTCCTTTCCCTACGATTGGGAGAAGGCTCTCCATCCGCGGTAGTTCCGGCTGCGGAGCGGTTGATGGTGGAATCTTCCAAGCTTGCTGTGGTGGAATCGACAGTGCTGAGCATGGCATCCTGAAGTGCTCCGATCCGGCGAATCTGACTGACCAAGGTATCAAAGGAATCGATTCCGGGTCGATCATTCCCGGTCGGAGAAGGCGGCGACAGTGAGGTTCCTGGTGCAGGTGCTGTGAAACGAAGGCGCGTGCTGGCAGCAGGGGTGTGGTCGAATAGGCTCCTTCTCCAGTTTTCACTTCCAGCCCTATCCCGATCGCCACGACGATGCATCAGCAGTAGCGTCTGCAGATGATGTTCCGCCTCGTTGCTGGCGGCACTCGCTTGGCTTGTCTCACGCAGGAACTCGTCGAGCGTCAACATACTATTATCGGTCGAGCTGCTGCCGTCTCTCCTGCTACGTGGGGTTGCTTCATCCCGAGCTGTATGAGCTACCACAGTGGCCGTAGAGGTACCAGTCGAGGTCGCCGAAGATGTCACCGACGAAGCCGAGGAAGATCCGGAGCGGGAGGGTTCAATCGTCCACTCTCCGGACTCTTCGTCCTGGGATGGGTGTGTGTTGCATCTGCTCGAAGCCAGTGACTTGTCCAGGGACCTAGTCGGAGGGCTTTCCCACACTGTACACCTTGCTTTGTGAGTATATTATCGATGACGTAGAATCTGGGGCTGAATAGCAAGCTGGTGATGATTGGCAGCTCGCGTGTCGAGACAGGTAGACGTACAAGGTATCCCCATAGCTCCCGCGATAAGATATCTAGCCGATGCGCGAAGCTTCGGAGCTTTATTAGTTGAGAGATTTGGAAGCGAAAATAAACGGCGATTGGTTCGAGGATTTCGCACCGGAAGCGAGGTAAGAGATGCCGAAGCGTGTATATTTGAAGAGAGGAGTTGGAGGGAGAAGGAGAAAAAGGAGAGAGTGAAGTGATTGAGTAACCTGATCTAAAGGTATAGGTGGTGAGGAGAGGCAGTAGTACTTCCTACTAGTGTGATGTTCGGAGGTGATGGAGTTGCGCAGTCTGCCCCATCACATCAGCACAAAGGAGATCTCGAGATGCGCTCTAGCCAGTCGGCAAAATACACAGGAGTAAGTGCTTAGCCAGGGTTCATCCCGCTTGAAAGTAATCCAAACGACGAATTGGAACCGTTTTTCTGGTCCTTGGCACGACGATCCGAGGAATATCCCAACTCTTGTAGAGCATCCTCCAGAGATGCCCTCCGCGTAATATCGAGGGCCTTGCTGCAACGGCAAATGCTCTACTACTGCATGAGAGGGTTAAGGTAACCCTGTTATCTTGGCTGGTGACCATTATCGTTGCTATGAGAGTGATATTTTATGAAATGGCGGCCTTTGTGAAGATCCCATACGATAGCCCCGCTAACTTTGTCCAAACAGGCCTTGTATGTAGAATATATAGTAGATGGGATGCTTGTCAGTCAGTCCCTTCTTGATATAAATCCGCAATCACAGCTGCCGGTATGCCATGGGTAAATTAACATGCGCACTGCACATAGATTGAAAGTAGTATACTTGCAGATTTGAAGCAGCGGGTAGGTATTTATCTATTTCTCTTCAAATTCTCGCAATTTTTGATTTGACTTTCCAGATCACAGATGACTGTCTTGAACAGGCGATCACAAATTGAACTGTATCCTCCAGGCATTGGGGACGTAGTTTACTCCGTTCGCCGCCGGAAATTGGAAGGAAGGGTTCGACCCTCATGAGATGCAGATAGAGTAAATAGGGCTTTAGGGTTCCAGAAGCTAGACCTCGCGTCTTTTAAGCGGAAGGATCGTGGGCTGGAGCTCTACCTCCGTAGATTTAATAAAAATCCCTCTCCCCCTCGATCCTCATCGGTGTCTTTGAGTTCTTGTCAGCCTTGAGTCGTCAGGCGTAATAGAGACCCCGCAAGTTCTAGACTTGGATGGTCTTCTGTGCTTGAGCGGCATTTTCTCGGTTGCCTAAATGTTTGGACGAAATCTTTGGAATTCCGTTTGCACAAAGTTTCGGGTAATCTAGAAAAAAAAATCCAGGAAAATTTATACAGTATACTCGAAAATTCACCTATTGCGAAATTCCAATCGTATGGTTGGGTTTCAGGTCAAGCTTTTTACTCTTGTTATGATGCTTGGGCAGATGATATGCATGTGGGACGTTTCACAAGCTGCTAGTGGACTTGCTGCGGGCCTTATGAACTCATCCTTGCAGCACCATACTCCGCCACTAAACATAGAATGAACATCAAGAGCGAGGAGAAGAGACCAAGAGTTCGAAGTTCCATCACGACATATTCCACACCTCGATGGTGTCCTACGACTCCTACACCAACGGTACTATTAGTATCGCCGGTCCATGTGAAGATGAGCATGCCACCGGCTTCTGCAGGGCGCTATTCAACATTATCCGCGATCTCTTCAGTGCGCTACAACTGTCCGGAGGAGTCAGCGACCCCGAATCAGACGAAGGATTTCTTGCCGAGAATGAAGCGGGGAGGTTCAGACTGTGGGGTGATGGGTTCGATGCGCGAGAGGGCGGGCTGGATGAGCTGTTAGATGGATCCGGGCTGCATGGCGCCGTTGTGGTTCAACTAGCCGGGATAGCAAGGAAGTTGCGTCGGTGTAGGTTTTTTATTTCTTCTTCTATAGATGGATCGGATGAATTATTAGTGCTGATGGGGTAATGAAGATGTGGACCGTGATACGGAGCTCTTCCGAAATCTCGAGTCAACTCTCGAAAAGGCCGAATATGTCTTCCCCGAAACGACGGCAGAGGAGGACGAAGACCTCAACCTCCTTGAAACTCTCGAAGACATTGCGGTTCTCAATGATGGGCTGTATGACTTGACACCGTTTCTGGAGACTATCCCCATAGGATATGAAGAGAACGACGAGCTTGAGAACGTGCGGTTAGTCACCGCTGGCACGGAAGAGATCACAGAAACGAAATTTTTACAGGGCAATATCCTGGACAAGTTCCCGGAGGCATCATTCAACCTTGCTCTGGTGGACCGATTAGCGGAACTGAACTTAAGAAGAAGGAAGAAACTATGGGAACTCAAAGAAAAGCATGAGACAATGCCAGAACCGTTGAGTACGGGTAGTGGAAAAAGGGGAGGAGGAAGACCGCAAACACCAAGTTCCTATGCGCCATCGACGAGATATACGGATTATACGAGGGGATCGAGCGTCCCGTCTATTGTGGATAGTTTGTTCGACAACTATGAGTATGCCCGGAGCGATGCAAGTGCGAGCTCGTTTGCCGATGTGGATTTGGATGTCGTGGGGATGACAAGAATTCCGCCGCCACCTGTGAGGTTGGATCACGGTGTGAGCTTTGAGTGCAATCTCTGCTTCCAAACACTGCATGGAGTCGAGACAAAGTACCAGTGGAAAAAGCACGTATTCAAAGATCTCCAACCCTACAGTTGTTCCTTCCTTCAGTGTCCTCTCCCCGCCTCGCATCTTTTCAGCTCCCGAACAGAATGGATCGACCACGAGTTTGCAGTCCACCGAACAATCTTCTCCTGGGTCTGCATCAAAGATTGTGGCAAAGAGTTTGAAGATCCAAAAATCTTCCTGGAGCACCTCCAGAGTGCTCATCTCAGCGACAAAATCACTGATGGCGAGCTTGCCGACATTGTAAAGAGATGTGAACGGCGGAAACCTCTTCCAGAATCACAAATAACTATGTGTCCGCTCTGCCGTGTAGAGATCCCAGAGACCAAGAGGAGTATTAGGAGGCATTTGGGGCGACACATGGAGGAGATTTCTCTAGCTGTTGTGCCTACGGAGAATTATAACCTCGATTGGGAGGAGAGCTCTGAAGAGGAGGAGACGAGCGCATCAGAAGACGACTCCTTCGAAGCTGCACCGTCAGCTGCACGTCAAAAAACCAAGGAAATAATTGCTACAACGGTGGACAGTTGCATCAACAATACCATCATGTGTGACACAGAGCTGCTAGAAACATACGATGAACCGATCTGGCGCAGTGAATTATTCAAATTGGTTGAAGCTTTTGGTTCAAGAGGCAACTGCTTGGGCATGTTTTCCGACGAGCTATGTCGTGATGCACGGACGCGGATTGATAGGGAACCTGATATTACGAGGTTAAGGGGAGATGTTGCTTCACTAGCGGACTACAATCTGTTCCTTGACGAGTCGGTATATGACGAGGTACAGCGGTTATTGAAGTCGAGGAAGATCAGTCTGAGTTTCAAGCGGTGTCACAGCTGTAAAGAGATTGCGCCACCCGGCAAGCAAACTTGTCCCAAGTGTGGACACTCTCATTGCAACGACTGCTCCAGCCATATTATTCTGCCAAGTTTGCGAGCGCAGGTCGAGGAACAACTCAGAGCGGCAGTCTTACCGTTGCTCAAAAATAAGAAACCCGTGCCTGACAGCCAGAGCATGGCAGGTCCTTCTACAACCACACTTCCATTCATAGATTTTGCATTAGAACCGCCACCTGACTCGACAATACCGAAGACGGGATTGCAGGGGCACACACGGTCGTGGAGCGAGGCACTAGGGGCTAGTTCAGGACGTTTGGCGGCAGACGATGGATTTGAAGTAGTTGGCGCAAGGTTTGGGATTCGACATCAGCCACAAGAACTCTAGCTCACGTGTTGCCTTAGATCTAATTGGTCTCGTCGACCTTCTCAAAGTAGCTATGCAGGTTCAGCTGATGCCTCCGAAATTCATGCGGATGTCATTACTCGGACGATAGTGGTGGACAAGAAGCACTATCCATTGTTGATAGGATCCGGTGGTAAGTTTTGCCCCATCAATTTACATACCAAATGAAAGCAGATACTGATTTCTTGCAGGTGCAACGCTGAGTGATATCATTGCGCAATCCGGTGGGCCAGCGCAGAAGGCTGGTCAGTCGAGAATGGTGCGGTTTCCGAACCAAGACTCGCCGTCGAATAAAGTGGTGCTTACTGGTAGCCCACAAGTCGTTGATGGCATTGTGAAGCGGATTAAAAGCAAGGTTGCAGAGTTCGAGGGAAGAAAGCCAAGAACGAAGGAGGTAACCGCAAAAGATGTTGTCAAAGAAAGACACGAGGTGGATTTGCAGAGAGGGCGCAGGAGCATTGGGCGTGAAATTGGTCTTGTGGATGAAACGGCAGAGAGACTGAAAAGAGAAGAGGCAGCGCAGAGAGCGGCAGAGAGGAAGGGAAAAGCTGGCCCGAGCAGACCGACAATATCTATAGGAAGGTCTGCGTCTGAAACGGTTTGATCTCCGCTCCTCATAGGGTGCATGTTGATATTGATAAACCCCATTAGGACATCAGCGGAGTTCGAGTTGCAGCTGCAGAGGTAGAAGCGGATTACATGGAACCAGAACCTCGGACTACCAAGTCTGCTCGCCGGAGACATAGGAAGAAGAAAGCAAGTGAAATTCGGCGTGCTGGTGACCCTTAGAAGCGGTTTGTGTATCGCGGGCGTGTTGATTTGGGTGTTTCATTTTTTGTATCAATCTATGGAGTTGGAGTTTGACATACTTTGAGTACTCAGTGAATATATTAACATCCAAGATACTCGTATATAGACAAGCAGCATTGCTATGGTAGCTCTCTACCTGTCCACCGCTTTTAAAGCATGGTTCTAAATCGCTCTCTATTTTTTTTGATTTTCGTACCATATATGATTACTTTATGTTCGAGCAGTATTGAATCTAAAGTAAACAACTCTTTTGACTTAAAATTAAACTTACATCCTATTCCAGACCACCTTCCCAACACTTTACATTTCACACTTCCTATCTCTAATTCACCCTTTGCGACATCCTCTTGCCCGTTTCTCCGATTCTTTTTCATAGCACTATCATGGCGTCCAACGTCGACTCTACTCCCAGTAATTTCGCTTTCACTTCCAGGAAGAGGAAAAGGAAGAACTTCTCTTTCGATTTAGTCAAACAGATGGTCTACTCAGTAGATGATAACGCAGAACCCGAGACTCTGAAGGCAGCGTGGCAGAAGCTCAAGAGTATCTTCGAGGCTGGTGAACTGGAATACGCAGGTACCGTGAAGAAGTCGAAGCTCGAAAAGGCAAGTTATCAATACTTAATTGGAATTTTTCTCCTGCTAACCAGCATTTTGTAGTCCGTTGCGGCTTCCACCATCAAGGATATCGACACGGTTATCAGTCTGTTTGGGCTCGATCATTGGCAGGATCATGAAGCGTACATTTGGGAGATTCCAGATAAGCGAGAGATTGTAGTAAGCGAATGGCTGGGTATATTCAGAATCATGCGGATGCATAGCGGCGGAAGAGAGCTGACTTGCTGATTTGGCTTAGATTCCACGCTCAAGTGGTTGTGGGAGTCAGATTTCCTGCACAGGCAATCTGCGGAGGCTTTGTGTAGGACCAGCATTAACCTCGTCATATTTGGCCGGCTTTCGGTACACAAAGAGGTAATGGCTGCAAGGAAGTTCTCTCTGAAGAGCGAACGATCAATTGTTACGCAGTGTCTCGAAGCGCATACAGTCGTGTCCGGTATTGTCGACTACGTATGGGGTTATGACACTCTGCACCCACATCTCCAATTCGAAAGCTGCCTAGTTGTAGTAGAAGCGAAGAAGACGGACACCTTTGAAGCAGGAGTCGCACGGGCAGTCACGTATATGGGTATGTTTTCCCTACGCTGTCCCTTACAAGTGCAGCTACTGACTTCAGTCATCCATAGTTGGTACTCAGCAGCATAGTAAAAGCTTGACACAGCTCAAAAGGGTCGTTCACACCCTCTATGGGATGGTATCGGACGGGATGAACTGGCAGTTCTTGCGCCTTGATGGAAATAAACTCCTGGTCTCCCCGAAAATTTCCAGCGTTCTCGAACGGGGCCGTCTTCAAGTGTATGTGTGTATCTTGATTCAATGTGACCTTACTGACTCTATGTAGATTCCAATATGTGGATGCAATCATCAATGCTGCCATCGCTTCGTCTCCACATACAACTCCAAATTACCACTTCTCAGCTATCTATGAATTGTTGAATCGAGATGTGGAGGTGGGAAATTTTGGAGTTCCGTTTGGCCTGCAAAAATTCCTGCAGATTCCGGACAAAGACTTTCTTGTGGACTATGAGGAGGAGGAGGGGGATACCAGAGGAGTTGAGTACTTTGATGTTGTTCGTAATTTGGCGCCCAATATTGGCTAAGGCCCATCCTTTCGACCAACTCATGGTCATTTCAGTACACCTTTAGCCTTTTCTTCTTCAGGTATCTATATAGTGTCCTTTCCTCGGCTGTGGTGCAAACTAAGGCGCCAGCAGAAATAGCTGTCTCGACACGGCAACAGTGCACCCCACCTAACTAATAGCACTCCCGTGGGAACAATGGATTCTGGTTATTGGGTTAGTGCTGATTAGGAATCTACTTTGGAAATGGGTTTCACTTTAGTTAATTCACCTCGATTTACATGGTGAGTGGTTGAAAGTGATACAACGCAAAAAATAGCCATAGCCCATGATCCCTTCCGCTTAGCCTATCAAAATGACCGAAGAGAAGACCGTTTAACCTCTTTATCGACTGCAGTTTATGAGGGCATCGATTATACGGGTATGTTGATGAGTGACTAGATTGATGCAGGGTATTGAGGTCGTGACTCAACTTATGAGACATGCATTTTAAGGTCGGACGCGGTGTAACATACTTATAGCGACATCTCAGCCTCCTAGACAACACAACACGTCGTTCCTTCCAAACATCCATCATCTACCGTCTTGCGTTTCGGGTATTGACAGTACACCGAAACACAAGACTAAACACACCCGCACAATCTTCCTCCGCCAATATCCACCATGGTAGCAGACCTCAGAGAGCAGATTATCGGTACACAAGTTCCGCCCCTAAAAAGCGAGGCACACGTATTAAGTACTAATGGCGGGGGAACTTTCTCAGAAAATTGCAAGTTCTTATTCTATGGGTGCAACCCCATTGTTCTCACACGGTGTTGGATTGAAACCGACCCACACGGCGATGTGTATACCAAGCTGCACGCATTCGTTGTCGAGCGCTTCTACTCTTGTTTCATACCCATCGATACCGATCTGGATGCGACCGGAGTACTCGTCGATGTCCGCCACAACTGGTACGGCGCACCAAATTCGGACCACTATCCTTATATCATGAACCAACTTCTTGTCCAAACACAAAACCTAATCCACGAGAAGGTTGAGAAGCAGAGTGTCGAGGCTGCTGATGTGGAAGTTGAGGTTGAAAAGTTTTTGTCGAGGCTTGCACCTGCAGTGCAAAATGAGGATGAGGAGATGAAGGAGAGGCTTCGGAAGCGGTTGCTGAGACGAGCTTTTAACGAGCTGGCTAGTAAGGAGCGTAAGCGCAGGGATGACTTGGAAGATCGGGTTGATAAGCTCATGGAGATCCTCACCCTCAGCGAAGAAAGCGTGAAGGAAAAGGAGATGAAACGCAAGGAAGAGGAAAAAGCGATAGAATATGCGGAAGAAGTGCGTGCACTACTTGCCGAGGAGGAACAACTACGAGTCGACGAAATGGTGGCGGAAGAAGAGGAAAACCTCATATCTCAATATCAGTATTATGCCTGTGACTTTGAAGACGAGGTGGATGTTTCGAGCTACTATGAAGAGCGGGGTATAGAACAGGCGATAGAATTGGAGGCACTACTCAAGGAGGAGAAACTCCGCATCGAGAAAACTCTATTTGCCAGGGAAGAACAACTACGAGTCGACAAGATGGCAGCGGAAGAAGAACAGAGGCTTGAAATCCAGCTAGCTGTCCACACAGCCGAAACTTTCGCCGAAGAAAAGTATAGTGCACTTCAAAGGGAGTACAATGAACTTGAGATGGACTATGTTACACTTCGAGATGAGCTCAGCTACATGGAGTCAGAAGCACGCTACAGGGAAAACGAATCCAACGTTATCAGAGATGGACTGGAGCAGCAACTCGCTAATGCAAAAGAAAAGGCGCGAGTGGATGTCGAAAGGGAAAGAGGCTTCAGGAAAGCTTTGGAGGGCGCAATCGATGTATTCCGTCAGACCGAAGTCGACAATGTCGAAGAGCTTGAGAGTGTCAGGAGAGATCTGGATCTTACACGAGCTCAATTTGAAGCCGGAATCGAGAGACAGATCAAGCTAGAGGACGAGCTGCGTAAGGTGCAGGATGAGTATGCTCGGCGCGCCAGACGTACTAAAGAGGGAACAAACAAAATCTTCTATACCTCTCGAACTGAAGACATTAAGGAACTTTTAGCGCGCATCCCGGAAGCTGGAGGTAGTACTGAAAATACCGACGGTTCCCCTGTTGAATTTACACCTCCTAGTAGTCCGGGAGGTCGCTTTGTGGCCTAGGTTAGGTCGGTCTCTTCTACCCTATACCGTTCGACCTAATTCTTATTTGCTTAATTGCTAATATACCCGGAGTAAAGTTCGGTCATTAGGTGCTCCATCATTTCTAGATATGTTCTTATGCTTTGATAATGCTTTGTATTTTCGAAGGAGTTTCCGGGCATGGGCCGAAGGGGGATACGGGGACAGAGATTCATTGCTAGTTGTATTCAGTGTCTTTTCCTAGCAGGTGCATTATTGTGACGTTTCTTTATGTGACGGCGGAGCTCAGGAGATCATGGATAGTCACTCCAATCATGACCCTCGAGTACGGAAACAACCCGACTTCACCAAGAAATATCGTTCACTCAATCCATCTCAAAAGAAAACGACTCTGCCGAAATAAAAACAGCCTTGTGAGATCATTCACCCACCCACTTTAGTTTTCCGTCAGTGGTTGCTAGGTTTAGAGTAAATACCGAGCGGCTACGTATACTTCCTCATGGCGGGCGGCGGTCCCGCTTCATCACAATCTTTCCCGAGTGCTGCTTTATGCATCATATCCGTCACATTACTTGCCCCAAACAAAAGATATTCTAAACGTTTGCAATTTTCCCTCATATTCCTTCGAAAATGATACCTACTTTCCGCCGGGACAAAATGTAAGACATGGGTTTTTTATAATTTTTATACCCCCTCCGGCTACCGCCATCACTGCACTCACTTATCCATTAGACAGAACAAAAGGAAAGACACACATACACACTCATTCACTGTAACAAAAACCTTGATGACGTCAACTTTGAGTACAAACTAGTGACTTTTCTTTAGCCCCCTAACCGCCCGCCTTGCCCGCCCGTTCCGTCTTGCTCGCCCAAAACAAGAAATTGAGAATGGATCAAAGAAACCCGCCGCCCCATGCAAATAAATAATAATCCCTGAGCCCGAAAACCCGCAAAAGAAATTGTTCTCAACCAAAGCCAATGGCAATAAAAGAACATAGGAGGAGGAGCGCGAGGAGGAATACAAGCACAAGCACAAATTAAAGAACAAGGAAAGAAAAAAGCTACTATGCTCCTTTCCTTTGATAAAAAAAGACCCCCGGTTTAAAACAGGCACCAATCAATCAACCTCCCTTCTTCGCAAGACCGACAAGCCAACCCAATGCCCCCCAAGCCCCAACTCCAAAGCCAGCCCATTAATCACACATACACACACAGAGAGACATACACACAGAACTTCCACAAAAATGTATATGATTCCAATCAATGAACAAATTTTCCACCCCCACCCTTCCAGAATCAATTTCTCCTGTCACTGCCTTCTACAACGCCAAAGCCATGTATACATCGATCGGACAACTAGGTCGCGGGAGACTTGCCACCGCCGTTAATTTCCTTCCTCCTGTCATCAAGACCAAGGCTTCCGAGCCCACCAGACAAAAATGAGAATGCTTCATTGTCCGGAAGACCAGAGTATAGTCCACCACCGTTAGGTCCGGCAGAGAATGCCTGCTCAGCCCGGTGATCAAATGGGCCGGCCGAGTTGGGTCCAACACCTTGCCCAAGAGAAGTGTTCAACTGAGGAAACCCTCCGCTACCGCTACCGCCGAGAGAGGACTGCAATCCAAAGTTGCTTGGCTGACCTCCGAAATGTTGGGCTGGGAAGCCTCCACCACCAAATTGACCGCCGATTGGCCCCCGCCCACCCATCCCGTGACCTGGTCCACCAAGGCCAACACCACCATATGCTGACTGAGTATCAACCGGCGACGGGAAAGCTGTATCTGCAACAACAGCAGCACCAGCTCTACTAGCACCACATCTCAGGCAGCTAACATTTTTAGCAAAGTTGTGATAGCCGCAATTATCCGAACCGCATTTCCAATCACCGGCCCTGAAGGGAACCATTCCTCCGCTATTTGGCATTGACCGCGAGGGCATGCCGTGTCCACCTCCGTGACCCATGGAAGGAGGCTGGGGGGCAACCATTGACGCAGGTGAGTACTGTGAGTATCCAAACATGGGGTCTGCTCCTGGGGCTGCAGGGACGGCAGGAAAAGAGCATCGGAAGCAAGCAGTTCGGCGCTGGAAGTTAGAAAACCCGCAGGAAGGGCAAGACCAGTCTCCGGGTCGCGGTCTGTTTTTGCTAGGTGGGAAAGGCGTTAAGATCTCGGCGGCTCTGTCAAGAACTCGGCTGCTGCTTGGTGAAACCTCGATAGCCTTTTCGTTAAGAGCTCTGCCATTCATGCATAAACTTTCTGCAGCCTAAACCTGATTGTTAACTCTATGGGCGGTACACGGTGGTGCCGCCGGAGGCGATGGAATAGGTCTTACCTCCTCATGCGACGAAAACACCGCAAACCCTGTCCCCGTGGGCTTGTGCTGATCTGGTGTGCGAAGTGTCCAAAAAGCAATGGGCCTGCCACCATATTGAGTAAACCAACTTTCCAGTTCGGATTGGGTGGTGTCATGAGGCAATCCACTCATGTGAAGAACCTTACTTCTCTCACTGAGGAAGGCTCTGACATCGGCCCGTGCGTCCATGGGACGAGCCAACACATCGGGATGCTGCTCTGGAGGTTGCGACTTCTTAATTAGCCCCCTTAATACCCGCGCCAAAGTAATGGCTTCATCCAACGCTCGACGCGGTGATGCAGGAGCCAAGGCTTGTAAGTGGAAGGGCAGGTTGTGCTTTATAGGAGCCGAAGATTGGATGGGTTCGACTTCAAGGGCAGCACAGATGTTTGCCAGGGATGAAGGGCCAAAGGGAAGGGATTCCGGGTGATGGGATTGCCAGCGAGTATATTCCGTCCGGAGGTCAAATGTACGGGAATGCTGCAGGTACGGCGGTAGCACGACAGCCTTGTCTCGAGCCTCCCGAGGTAGTTGGACCCGTAGATCCCATGCATCGAGTGTTACGAAGGTAAAGTCCAAGTTTTGCGAGAGGAGCATCTCCTGAGCGAAGGCATCGAAGCGGTTTACAGCATCCCTGAACGAGCCAGCGGACCTAACATGCTCCCATGTAAGAGTGGTGAGACTCGCTATTTGGCTGTCAGTATCATGCCATCAATGCCGCCATCCAAGCAAAACACCCATGACGTTTCAGGGGCAAAATGGTAATATAGCCAGAGTGGACGTACTGCAAAGGGGTGTTATAGGAGTATTGATCGGCCGTACGAGGACACTTTCTCGGTGTAGCTGTAAAGCAACAAACTATCAGCATTTTCTAAAGCATAATAATCCACAGGGGTAGAGTTGTCCAGCAAACCGACCTCTTCCAAAGTCTTTGCATTGAGCAAGATCCACCCAATCTCTATCACCTCCGCAGAGTCCTTAGTGACGTAGACGCCATGTTCATCGCAAGTCGTGGCCACATGAATAACCACATATCGATCCATATTTTGATTAACCTTCTCTCAGAACGAAACCCGTGGAAGAGGTTGGATTGGATGTGATCGCCTGCGGGGGGCTGCTAGCGGACAAAAAATGCTCGGCACCTTGGGAAAGCGGGATGTGAGGAACTCGAGAGCAAGCTGGCGGACCCGGAAGGTGACAGTAGGGCCGTTAACAAGTTAATGACGACGGATGGTGGAAGGGAGATTACTCTGGATGCTGGCGCCCAATATGTGGTGGATGAGAAGGGGGTGAGTTGGAGCGGAGTCGGGGGGTGGAGCGGACAGCGGTGGTTTTGCTGGGGTGCTGATGACGACTCGGGGGGCGTGGACTCGAGAAATGGTGATTGTGATGGTGGTGAGGAGGAGGATGGAGGAGGAGAGGAGGGAGAGGAGAAGGAGTAGCTTGTTGGGGGTGTGGTCTTGTCGAGTTCAGACTGAATACGGGAGTAATAATTGATAGATGAGATGGAGTGTTGTTCTCTACTTTTTTTTTGGTTTTTTCTTGCTCAAATCGGTGGTCATATGTGTTCCCAATTGCGTTAGGGCGACTAGCAATTCTAACTTCTAACCGCTCTGACCACTTCCCAAGGAGCCCCAAGGAATGAATGAGATCAAGCAGCCCACCACGCAGAAACCAACACGCTTAAATGCAAGACCGTTCATAGAGCTTTTCTCTCTTAACCACCAAATTCGCCGCAGAACGACTGCAGACCGGCCCGTCCCTGACTCCCACCCACCCACCCAGCCATCCCCATAACGAGCAAGGGGAGGAGAGATGGATGGGATATCGCTCTTCAACAGAGCTTCTGGGTGTCAACAAAGGTACATGCTACCTAGGCACTTTTTCCGCTCAATTCACTCTATCTACTGTAGGTAATGAATTATGTGACAAGCTCAGGGCGCAAGGGCAAGGAATGCCTCGACTCGCTAAATGAAATGAAGCACTCAGACTACGCATATGGATTACATCTATCTGAGCCCGAGAAAACAGGCCGGCATCGCCGTGTCCCTTTGGGTAGGACAGGTAGGAAGCAGACAGACAGTCATACAGATGGTAGATAGGTGGGTAGTTCTTCTCCCCATATTCTCGCAAAGTCTTCCCTTCGGCCGTTTTGACGTGGCCACCATATCAACAAGTCACGATGGATTATGTACCTATTCGCCAGCTCCTTAGGGTGAGTGGAGTACATATAGGAGGTGACAGGGGACCTACCAGCCATCATTCATGGAGATAGTTACTCTAGCTGGTAGGGACGGGTACAGCAGAAAGGGCAATTCTACGAGTTTAGAAGTGGCCGTCGCCGTACGCACTGCATGAGGTATGTGCGTCTCGAATTGCATAGCGTGCAACGCGATATATCGATATTCGTAAGTCTTTACTGTACCACACTTTCCTCACCTCGCCTTTGTCTTCGGTGGAATAAGGGACCGGGGGAATACGTCACAAAACCGTTTAAAAAGCAACCCGCCTTTTCCCATGGGGCTGGTGCAACTAAAGTGTTTCATCCAAAGCCTCCATGTTTTTTTTTTTGGGCCGCAGATCCGCCGCACCATCAACATCACCGGACTCACTTCCTCTTAAACGCGTCCCAACGACAACAACGCTATCAAGAAACTCACCACCACTATCACAACAACCGATTATCTCCAGCCACTTAGATATGCTATGCGGGCAAGACCTACCTACAGCTTGTCGGCATACCGTTTGCGGCGGAATTTTCAATTTGACCGCACAGAGCTACGGCAATACTGACCTACTGACGACAACGTTAACGCCTGACCGCCGCCCCCTGCAGGGACAGTTAAGCATAATCGTATCCCCCTATACTCTCAAAAGCAAATCCTCGCCCACCACCGGAACAGCTAGTAGATAGGTACCGGTACAGTAAACTAAGGGTTTCAAGGTTGCAAACCTGCACACTGCTAGTCTACACCCCAGCCTTCGCGATTCTCGGACAGAGCTGGATTCGGGTGTCAGTAGGGTAGTCAGTACTAAGTCCGTCCGCTCGTCGGATCGCACCGACTATCTATATGTAGGTAGAGTAAGAAGAAAAAAGGGCTTCCCGGTTGAATGACAGCAGAACAGCCATGTCGTTCCGGTGGTAACGAGCGGAGACTACCCTCATGGGCCGCACGTTGCAATTAATCGGGGCTACCTGGATCTGATAACCGCCTATTTTATGCAAAAGAGCTCTTGATACCGAGTGATACCCCAAGATGTATAGTACAATACTCTTAACTCCTAGTTGTTGCCTCCGCAACTTGTCATTCGTCCCAGCTCATGCCCATCTGCATGTCTTACCCACCGTACCACAAAAAAACCGCCGCCGTCATCATCTGCGGCTTCCTTCGGGAGTCTCAGTCCGAGGGTTTGGGTCGTGTGATGTTTCTTAGTGGTGGCAAGATATTCTAGAACCCAAATTTCATTCACAAATCTACGGCTGACGAAAACTTGTTTGGATGTAACCTGTACAATTACGACAATTAAGCGCCCAAATGTAGAGCTATGTGATACCTCGCTCTAGTGTCGGAGACCTTCCGTTGTCACCACACCACTCCAATACAATGGCATTCCAATACACCTAAGTACCTTTAAGAAACAATAACAAATGAAAACTACGGAAGTGGGTGGGGTATGACAAAACACGAGCAAAACAAACAATTACAGGTATGTTTTCCCTTCCAATGCTTTTGAACAACGTCCATTCAATACATAACGTCATTAAGAAAAGTAGCACAGCTACAGGCACGACCCAGACAGTCCTCCGAATATTCCCCAGCAAAGGCACTGTAGCAAGCAAGGGAAACAGACAAAAGTACGCCGCCCGCAACAAATCCAATAAACGTAATGAACACCAGCGTTCCGGCCCAGGTGATGCTTACACAATGCGGCAAACAAGAGGTACACCAATAACAAACATGCACTGAAACGCCTGCCTAAATATCCTTACTCGCTATCGCTGCTGCGCGGGTCTCTATCAATGATCGGCTTTGGCGGTCCAGTTGCTCTTTCTCTACGTTCCAGTAGACTCCCAGGTGCAAATACGCTCCGGTGGTTCGTATCTAGCAGCGGATTGATCCCTCCGTCCTTAGCGATAGCGTCCCATCCGGTTTTGACTCCGTGCCCATAAGCCGCTGTACCGGCACTTTGAAAGTCGCGCGCCAGCAACCCCGTGCCAGTGAAGGGACTGTATTCTTCTTCCGAAGTGTATCCAAGCTTCCTAGACTTCGCAGTCGTAGGGCGTCGAGTCAGAGGAGAATTTGGAATCAATGGAGCTGGTACATGTCCTTCTTCTCCAGGGTTGATAGTAGCAAACGCAAACAAACCACCATTCGCCTTATCCGCAGTTGTATTCGAGCGAACACGGGACATTTGGTGATGGGGAAGTTTCGTATTGATTTCGTCTGCACCAAAGTTCAGTAGGGTACCAGATACCCCACCCCCGGATGTTAGTGGCCGCTTCGGAGCTGCCCGTAGCGCGTGTGGTTCCGAAGTATGGGAGGTCATTGAAGGCGACCGTTGGCCCACTGGTGATAGGTCTGGAGAGGCCAGAGGCTGGTATTGGTGATGATTATGATTGCCACTGCGCGGAGGAGCTGTATCATTCCGCATTGCACTCAACTTTGATTGGAGAAGGCCATCTTTGACTCGTTCCTCCTTGAATTGCATCAAAGCTAATCGTTTCTTATCCTCATAATCGGAGCCCAAGAGCCCTCCAGGAGAAAACACCTCTTGATATAGACTTCCCACCAACCCAGTCGGTGCATTTGCTGACGAAGCGCGATCGTTTCCACGCTTCACGGGCTTACCGTGATGCAACGATTTCGAACGTTGCAAGTCTGTTGAGTAAGATGGCGGTTGTGCAAGCTCTTCTGGTGAAAGAAGAGGCTTCGGAATCCGCCGTCCCCGCGGAGGACTAGTAGGCGATCCATCGGCGAAGGGATCCATCAGCGAATCATCCTGCGATAGAGTCCCATCTACGGCTACCTCTGCCCAGGGTGCAATTCCCCTCTTCTCTGCAGCCAACCTAGCCTTGATGTGCGCGATAACGCCATACCAATTTTTGAAGAGAGACTGATCGTCAATTGCAAAGTAGTGAACAAACACCGAATTCTTGCCAAAGAGACTTTGCTTGTGCTGAGATTTCAGAGCGAAGCAATACTTGGTTGGACATCTCAGCTTCCTTTTGGGTGAGGAAGTTTCCGTAAACGAGTAGATGTCAAAATTATCCAAGTTGACGGTCTGCATGTAGTCTTTGTCGTAAGGTTTATCCTTCTTCAAGATCCTCAAGGCACTGTTTCCAACACTGACTTGACGTTTCGACCATTTCTTGTCCGCAGTAACATAGTAGTAGAAGAATGTTTCTCCAATGGTTGGCTCGGTTTTCGGGAATTCATCAAGCTTAGTGTGGCATTCCCCCCAAACATTTTTGCCCATTCGCAGATGTGAACTAGCCCCAATGTCCCAGGTATTTACAACATCCGTCACCAACTCAAAGTAGCGAACCTGGCGTTGTATTCCCAAACTAGGCCAGCATTCCAAAAGACAACGATTGTGGCCAGGCCGGACTTTCTCCAACAAGGCTCCAGCATCTGTACCATTGAGTATCGGTACGATAGTCGGGCTGTGCTTGTCATGGTGTAGAGTGACTTTAAGGTCGTACGCCTGAGAATAATTCAAACAATACGCGCCGGCCGTCAGCGATACTTGCTTTCACAACAGATAGTTCAGAATGTGCCACTGCAGCCACATCGCGTAGTACGGAATTTGCTTCCGCTAAAAAGTATAAAAAAAATAACATGGGTTCGCTCTCACCGCATCTTCTAGCTTTTCGGATCTTGAGCGCTGCTTCTTTCCCTCAAGCTTCGCAACAGCATCATATCTAGCCTTTTGCTTCTGAATATCCTCATCACCCCTGTTGGCCGCTGATTGTGGTCTTTCCGGAGATTTCGTTAGCTTGACGTATTCCCGCTGGCCTTGCGCTGGAGGGGCCGTAATTGGTTGGGAGCGTGAAGGGGGCGGGGGGGAGCGCTCCTTGGCGGATGTGTTTAAGCGGAGGATCTTTCTGAATTTCGATTGATGCCTCTGAAGCTGATGCTCTGGCTGCGGAGCGTTGGTCTCTTGATGTTTCGTATGCGATGCGAGCTCAATGAGCGGTCGCTGTAAAGTTTGTTGCACTAACGGCTGTAGCTGTTGTAGTGCCTCTTTCGGTTGCGCAGGTTGTTGTGGTTGAGAGTGTAATAGCGGTTGTTGTTCTGACGGGGGCTGGCTTGATATGGCCGGTTTTCGACGGACCGTCTTGTAGCGGGAGGGCGGAGCGTGTCGTGGAGTTTCTGTCTCCATCATTGTGGGGTAAGCCTGGAAGAATAATGTTTGATTGAAACGAACGACTGGGGATGTTATCGATGCTGTATAGTAGATCGACAGAAGTGGAAAATGCAGGCCGGTGCGAAGGTAGGAAGGTAGGAAGGGGGTGTGCAGGGCAGATTATTATAGATCTTCCCGAGGAAGTCAAGAAGGGAAAATAAGAGTGTGCCGTCTAAGACGGTAAGTGGGGATGTGGGGAGAGCGACCAAGAGGCGAAGACGAATCGAATCAATCACAGGCAGAGAGGAAGGAGGAGGATAAGAAGGGGGAGCTCGTGTGAGCAGAGGCAACCTGCATGAGTGAACCTCTTATGTATTTTCAGCAGACTGCCTGTCTGCCTCTATGGTAATTACTTCAAATGTTGTTATATTAGCTTCACCAGGTGGATATCCATCCTACTCTCCCGCGACCGTGCACTCAGCCGCTACATTGGAGCATTTGGAGTGATTGCGGCGGTGATGATTGAGAAGTTTCGATGTCTATTGACGCCGCCAATCACAGTCAGAACCCTGTTCCCCCGGCCATCGCGAGAACCTGGTTTCATCCCCTGCCCTCATCTCTCATGGAGTCATGGTTTTCCACATGACGGCGGTATATGCTTATAGAGTACTCTATGCAAGGAAATAATAAAAGACCGAAGATTGCTCATACCACAGGATGCCGTTTCACGAGCACATAGTCTAAGCGCAGTGGTAGAAATTGGATCATATTATTCTTGGGAGGATATTCGGATAACGGAATCGGATGTTAGATGAACACGAGAGGTCTAGTTACGAGACGGGCTCCCTTGACAGATAATATTCAGAACTACATTGTTCTTCTCCAAAACCTTTAGCAAAGTCCAAAGTTGTTATTGGCCCACTATTTGCCCGTTCTGAGTGGTTCCAAATCCTTCCACTCCTTGCCTTCGTCAGCCAACTGAAGAGTCATTCCTGCCAAGCCAAGGCGGTCAACCCCTTTTAAGTGCTCCATCCCACACATTTCCCCTTCTTCTCTCTTCCCATCCCCACAATGCTATCCATCCATCCAGCATGCTGTTTATTTATCTGTTCCCGCTCTTGTGGCTAGACTTTTTGCCTCGCTCGTATGCGCGAAGCGCTAAAGGCGAGAGGTCTGGTTCAACAAGAGCATACCTGTCCCTGATACCCACCGTTTTACATTTATTTCTCTACATTTCGTCAAGGAACATTCTCGCTGACTCACGTCAATAGCCTCCTCTAGATGACTTCCAGCGCCGACAGTATACCGGCAACATGCAATGTAAACCACTTAGTGGTTCTCGGGGTTGTTATATACAGCCAAAAAAAAAAATTTAAGTTCACACGACACAGTCGTGATATCCGGAGAGGATAGAATTCAGCAGCCTTCTCATGTTCTGAGAATGACCGTACTTACACAGGAGTTACATGTGGCCGAGGTTTTGGCCGGAAGTGACTTAGTATTGTAGTTATCGCTGACGATGGATGACCTGCAAAGCGGGGTGCCGTCTGAAGTGTAACCGATAATCGACGTACCAGACCTGGTTCTCTGTCAAACTTTCAACCATATCCATCCCTCCTCCCGGTTGTCCGGTACCGACGTCCAAGAGGAGAGAAGGACCGAGAGGGTGTTATACAGATGGGAACAAGCGAGGCTCGGAACGACGCTGTAAACAGGGCACGCGTCCTAAAGGATACAAGCATCAATGACCGCCTTCGATTCCTCGTCGATTTGCTCAGCTCGAGTTATAGAGCCTAGAAAAAAAAATTCAAAAGATTAAACCGGAATGTGTTTGTTACCTGTGGGCGGCAATCGCCATGAGTATAAGTGCTTCCCGGAGTGTGTGGTTCGTCTCCCCAGACGTTGACGCCTCCATCTGAAAAGCTGTGTTGCGTGAGATTCTCATGATTACGACGAAGTTAGACCACGACTTCAAGTTGACGGTATGTTTCTCTCCCTCTCCTTTCGATATCAGTTGCTGACAGGGTGAATAGAGATCTACCAACAAGCGAATGACAATGCCCCGCCTCATATCCACGGATCACGGATGGTGAGCGATTAAACGGGTGCAAGAAAGAATTCAAACGAGATCGCCTGAAGAAGGCGACGGGATTTGTGATGAGACTCAGACATGAGGAAATGAAGGCGACGACATAGAGGTCATTCTAATTCTGGTCGAATAGATGACCGTTCAAATGGTAGGTCTTTTTTTTTATTCATCTGTTTTTTGTTTTTGTTTCTTGCTTGTGTGGGATGGGGTAGTGGATGGATGGATTCTGGGAGGTGGTAGAAGAATAGAAACTTGATACTTATTTCTCTCAAGCTTGGGTCGCGCACTGCTACTGTGATGTCAACGCCTCGAAGTATAATGAATGTATCGTGATGTAGGGATGTAAATGATTGTGCTTGTCCCGCTGTATACGAGCAGGAGACAGCATCCCAATTGAACTTGGGTCATGCCTCTATGAGCTATTCTCCCCATATCATCTCATCCATCGATCCATCGTACAACCGTGAATGAAAAATACAGAAACCGAAGAAACAGATGAAAAATATAAAGCAGAACTCCAGGAGTGGGGTTTATGACAGCAAGAAAAGAGAGAAAAGACTACAAATGCAATACAAATGTATATACAACTACAACCACCATACCATCCCTCATATCACACTTCCCTCTAATCCAACACAGCATACTTCTCCAAATGGCTCGGGATCGCTTTATCCAGTCCTTTCTCCCGCAACCACTTCTTGCTAAATAGCCTATCCGCATACCTATACGCACCATCACACAGGATCGTCGCCACCGTCTTTCCAGGCCCAATCTTTTTCGCCAGTTCGTACGCCGCAACCACATTCAACGCCGTAGAGGCACCCAGGTACAATCCCTCCTCATCCAGCAGACGGTACACCATTTTGATCGACTCCTCATCTGGGATCTGTAGCGAGTTCGTAATCAAATTGATCTCCTGCTTCAGATTATCCGTAACCCTCCCCTGGCCGATTCCCTCAGTGATAGACTGTCCAGCGCGCTCCGTAAGCTTCCCACCAGACTGTATGTAGCTATGCAGCACGGACCCGGGGGGATCGGCAAGCCAGCACTCAGTCCGGCCGTCCGAGACCTCCTTCAGATACCTCGTGACACCTGCCAGGGTACCTCCAGTTCCGGTAGCACACGTGAACGCGTCCAGCACGCCGCCAGTCTGTGCCCAGATCTCGGGGCCGGTGGTCTCAATGTGTCCGCGCCGGTTCGCCGTGTTGTCAAACTGGTTTGTCCACACTGAGTTTTCGAGGCCCTCGGCGTGGCGTTTGGCCTGGTGGTTGTAGTTCTCGGGATTCTCGAAAGCGACCGCGGGGACGGGGTATACTTCTGCGCCGAGGAGACGGAGAAGGTCGACTTTTCCTTGCGATTGCGTGTTTGGCATGTAGATCACGCATTTGTAGCCTTTGGAACGACACACGTGTGCGAGCCCAATCCCGGTGTTGCCAGCCGTCCCCTCGACTATCGTGCCGCCGGGAGAGATGAGCCCGCGCTCTTCGGCGTCTTTGATGACGTATAAAGCGGCGCGGTCTGCGGAAGTTAGTGGGGGAAGATTGGGGGAGGAAGGGAGAGGACCTTTGACGGAGCCACCTGGGTTCATGAATTCTGCCTTGCCAAAGATCTCGCAGCCAGTTTCTTCGGAGAGCTTGTTGAGGCGGATGAGAGGAGTATTTCCAATTGCTGTGATCCATCATGGATTGTTAGAATTTGCATGCGAGAAGGAGGAGGAATCGTACCGCCAACAAAGCCATTGACTTTTCCTTGGACTTTTCCGACCTTGATACCATAGGGGGAGGCGCTCTCAGCGGCCGTAGCGAAGCGGCGAATGCTCTGGCGGAACATTGTGAGATGCACAGTGAGGGATTGGGAGGTGGGGGTATCGGAAATGTGATTGAGGTCGGTGTGCTACTACAGTTTCATTCCAACATGTCGAACGTGGGGGGTTATCTCAGATCTTATCTGAAATCTTATCAGAACTCACCCTTCAATTGCACACCCATTTCTTTTTATACTTGAGGAACCAGACAGGAATCCGAATTCGCTGGATATTAACACAAACAACCGATAACACCATGCCCGATCTCCCCTCGCCAAAAAAAAATCATTGATGAAAACACAAATGCACAAAACATAAGCCATATCTAATCTTCCTCCTCATCCTCCGTCACAGCCGGAGTTCTTTCGCTCTCTTCCCCTTGATCCACCTCGGCCACCTCTTCCCCACCCCCTTCCGTCCCCGGGACTATCGTAACATCTCCTTCCTCCCCCTCCTCCTCCTCGTCATCGTCCTCCGCACCAGTCTCCTCTTCACTACGCACTATCGTGGCATCTCCGCCCTCCTCCTCCTGCATCTCACTCAACAACCTCCCAACTGCGACCTCAACCCTAGCCAAAATGTTTCTTCCCAGGGCCTCGACCATTACCTTTGCATCAATCGCCTCAGTTACTTTTTCATAGACCTCCTTCAGCAACTCCTTCCCTACTTCCTTCGGAAGGTAACACTTCCCCACAAGGCCATTTACTAGTAACTTCCTCTCCTCCTTCGAACAGCCACTGGTACAGATTCTCTCCAGCGCATCGCGGGCTATAATGGCATGTGGAGTTGCGTCAACAACTTTCTCAGCGAGCGCTCCTCCGCTGCGGGGAGTGACAGTTTTACGAGGATCCGTCCAGTCCATGAAATGGGCGGCGATAACACTCAGTGAAACCATTTCCTGGTCCTCGCCATCATCCAGTGAAGAGCGCAGCACAAAGAGGTTGTGGAATTCGGTGACAGTGATAGAGGCCATTAATATTGCGTTTGTCGAAGAACTGTGGCAGAAGACTGGGAGGAAATAGGAAAGGGTTTGGCGGAGGGAGTGGTTTCCGACTGTTGCAGGGTCGAAGTATGCAGTAACCAATACTTTGAGCAGCTGCATTTTGCGTCAGCTATGTGGGAGAATGGTGAGAGTGTATTGGGGGAGGTACTTCTTCATCCTTAATGACTTGTGCGAGCATCAGTTTACATATAACTTCCACCGCAGTAGCTTGCACATCCTCGCTCTCGTCCATTTTGGTAGCTTTTGCGAGTATACGATATAGTTGTCTCTGCTCGAGGCTGCAATGTTCGCTCGTGAATATGACAGCTCCATGGGTATGGAGAATATCGGAGATGATATGCAGGGCCTCCACTTGTAACTTCTCGTGGCCTCTGCTGAAACAGTGCGAAAAGAGGCCGAGATTCTGTTCTGTTAGTGGTTGGTCGATGAGGCAGCTCAGACCTAGGCATCGCAGACCGGCTTCACGCACTAACGACTCGTGGGAGCGTACAGCTGGAACCACAAGGCCGTTGAGCAGAGATACGACATGCGGATTAGACTTCAACCCTGCACTAATGTTCTCAAGCATACACTGTGCGATATGCAGGCACTTCATATTAACCGTGAGCTCTTTTAAAACCTTCGCTTCCTCATCCACTTGGTCGTCAATATCCATCATTTCGATATCGTCATCTTCAGAATCATCCTCATCCTCCTCTCTTTGTCTCTTACCATTATCGAGCTTCTGCTTCTTCTGCTTCGGCTGTTCTCCAGATGCTGGCCGTGTCTTGGAGCGTACAGTAATGGTGTCCTCCAAATCTTCTTCCGCAGGATCACTCTGGGCGGAGTGGAAACTATCCTCTCCATCACCCTCGTCTTCATCCTCGGCAATCGTGTCGTGTATCTCGGCAATAACTTCGAGAATGAGCATACTGAAGTCACCCTCACTCGTGGTCAACATCTTCAGCCCCTCCACAATCAGTTTCGTTACCGGCTCCGGCAGCTGCACGATTCCCAGACTCTCCCGGAATAAGGCAAACATTTTTCGTCTTCCAATTTCGTCGCCATAGTCCATAGTCATCGAGATGAGCAGTAGCTGCTGCACGATAAACTCTAGATCCGTCGCTTCTCCCATATTCTCGCTCTGCACCATAGCCACAAGTTTATTAATGTACTTCTGCAGATAGAAAGCCAGCCTTGTAACCTCCGGCATAAGTTCATCGATCTCGACGCCCTTAGTCTCCTGTGGGGACGCATTGCGGCAATAGTCATTGAATGTCCTCGCCAGAAAACTCCCTTCGGGTGTTAGGTTCTCCCAAAATCCGTCGTCAAACGTCAAGTCCTCTAAAACATCCTTTCGGTTCTCCCAGAATCCCTTCATGGCAAGACAAATAAACCCACCCTCGTTGGGTTCTCTAGTAACGTCAAGACGCTCCAGAACTTCAAGAAGGTCACCACCGACATCATCCACCCACCGGTAGTTGAACATTTTCTTTGCAGCCTGCCGTACTGATTCATCGCGGTCGTTGAGGCCCCATCTAAGCAGCTTCTCGCGCATGCCAATGGATAGGTGGCGAAAATCGCCCAGTGTAGGGAGAAGGCGGGTGAAAATTGCGCGGCGTGTTGCGGCATCGACATCGCGTGAACGTTCGAGGAGGTACGGGAGGATGCTAGGGGTTGGGGATAGGTTGTAGAGGATTGTCCGGCGGACGTCACTACAGCTTGTCAGACAAAAGAGTTATCGCAACACCAGGCGGTGGTATACATACGCACTAGGGTCATTCTGCATAGCTTCAATCAGAATTCCCACAATCCCATCCTGACTCTTGTCGACTGAATTACTCTCCTCCTCCTCCGACTCTTCCGCATCACTCGCCGCGCTCACTCCCATCTCCATCAATCTCACCAGCCCAATTGCAGCTTGTACTCTAACAATCGCCTCTTTATCTTGAATTCGCTTTGTAAGCGTTGACCGAAGCTGGCGAAAGATGCTGTTCGAGGTAACAGAATAGTCGAAAGGAAATGTTGGAAGAGAATTTGATAGCAAAAGTGCAATAAACTGTGTCGTCCTGTAGCGCACAACTCGCTCTCTTGCCGTCAGAAACCCCATCAAATGGTTCAGTATTCGTAGCACGACCCGGGTGGCCGATGTCTCCACGAACTCCTCCTCCTCCTCCTCCTCCATTTCAACATCGCCATCGTTATCTTTCGGCTTTGCTTTTTCCTTACTCTTACCTACTCGCCATCAGCACTTCCCGCCCACCGGTGGAGCCGCCGAGAGCACTCACCACTTTCGACTAGATTCTTAACAAACAGATCCGCAAGCCTCAAACACCGATCCCCAACCACCTCGCTCTTCTTCACAACCAATACTCTGTTCAGAAACCTGCAGAAGTCTCTATTGAACAGCTTTTCTCCTTGTCGTCCCTTGACCCCAATCGTAGATCCAATGCTTCCCGTGCCGTTGATACACTGATCAAACACGCCCCTCAAGTTCACGACGAGCTTTCTGTGTCCAGCCGTCGTCTTCTGCGCCTGGTTGAAGATGCTGGCAATGGTCTTTTGCAGTGCTGTATACGGTTCCGGCTCTTTTTCCTCTTCCGGTTCTGGTTCTGGGTCGGGCGTGGCGACAGAGGGGACGGAGGCTTCGCGTGATGCTCGTGATCCTCGCGCGGCTCGCCCAGCGGGCGCTCGACGGGAACTTGGAGCTCGTGAGCCCGATGCAGTGCGCGATCCTGACGCAGCTCGTGCAGGCATTGTTTACTACTGTGGTGGTGGTGTGGTGGGGTTTGCTCTTGAGTTGTGGGGAACTTGGCGGTCGATAAACAAACACGAGAATTTAGGAACACGTGATAGAGGAGTCTAGCATGCTCACTTATTATCACTCGATAATGTGTAATTTCTGAGACACCAGAAAGAGTTCGAGTGCAGTAAGTGCTCTCCTACTATACAGAATAGTTACATAAATTCTAAATAACACCTTGCGCCCCAAATCCAATCTACCCCTTATTTCTTGACAACATAATCCTCCCATCCACCAGTCTCCAGCTTCTTGATCTTCACGTTCACCTCAGCCTCCATATCTTCTACGTATTTCTGGAGCTTTGACCGAAGATCTCGTCCCAACACGCTATCCTCTGCTGAGATTATTCTCAACGCCAACAGGGCAGCATTGGTAGAATTATTAATGGCAACAGTAGCTACCGGCACACCTCGCTATAAATGGTCAGAAGACCTAATCTATCCACTGTACAGAAGGAAACTCACCGGCATCTGTACGATGCTGTGCAAACTGTCGACACCATCCAAAACACTTCCTTTGACAGGCACTCCAATAACTGGAAGGGTACACATTGCAGCTACCATTCCTGGTAAATGCGCAGCCCCTCCTGCACCAGCAATAATGACTTTGAGGCCACGTGCTCGCGCACCCTTCGCAAATGTGCTCATCCTGTCCGGAGTCCTATGCGCAGAAACAATGGTGACCTCAAAATCCACATCAAATTTCTTGAGAATCTCCGCGCCAGCCTTCATAACAGGCAAATCTGAGTCAGAACCCATGATCATAGCAACAACAAGCTTCTTAACGCTAGTTGTAGGTTCATGGGGTATCACAACCTCGGAAGTCCCTCTCTTCTCTTGATCAAAAAGTTGAATTAAAGGCGCAATTTGGTACTCCGCTTCGCTCATGCTCCCGGCGATAACTGTAAGATGTCCCATCTTTCGACCAACCTTAGCCTCATCCTTTCCGTAAAGATGAACGGTGGCACCCTTGGTAGACAAAGCTTTCTGTGCAATCTTGTGAGTGCTGGGGCCGAGCAGATTCAACATGATCGCATTGGTAGAAGGGGTGGCAAGGGCGGCGGAGTGAAGGAGAAGAGGGAGACCGGTAATAGCGCGGATGTGAGCTTCATATTGCGAAGTTGGGCAAGCTTCGATAGTGTAATGTCCCGAGTTGTGTGGGCGAGGAGCCAGCTCGTTTACGAGAAGTGACCCTGCCGTTTCATTAGAATGGATGCATCATCAATATGCTCAGATCAGAACTTACCATCCTCAAGAAGAAACATCTCGACGCCAAAGACACCGGCTCCCCAAAAGCTCCCCACAGCCTTCTCTGCTAGTCTTCGTGTTTGTTCCCTGACACCACTAGGAACCCTCGCTGGAGCATACACAAGCTTGCAGATATTATCCTCATGTACAGTCTCCACAGTAGGATAACTGATACATTCACCATTCTTGGTTCGTACCACCATCACGGCAAGTTCTTTCACGAAACGCGCCCACTTCTCGGCATATAATGGACGATCTTTCAAAGCTTCGAGAGCATTTGGGATAGACTCCGGGTTTTTGACAACATAATTTCCTCGTCCATCATAGGCCAGTGTGCGCGACTTGAGCATGAACGGATAACCTAGTTTGCTTCCAATTTTTGAGAGACAAGCAGGCGTGCTTTCAGCGACCGGAAGCGATTCGGCAGTATTAACACCGACTTCAACCAAGTGCTCCTTTTGGAGGTATTTGTCCTGGATGACTCGAACGGTTTTCCATGATGGTTGCAGCTTTCCTCGGGTATCAGCACAGTTTATCTGGTGCAACTGCTTGCGAACGGCAAGATACCTCGACCTGACCATCAATTTCTTCCAACACTTTGGTATCAATATGCTCAATCTCGTAGGTGAGGACGTCACACTCTTTTGCTAGCTCCCGGATAGAATCCGCTGAGGCGAAGGAACCGTCGACATGTGGGTGCAGAGCGTTGATTTGTTTTGCGGGCGCGCCAGGAGCGTCGAGGATCACAGTTTGAATATTGAGCCGGTGCGCTGCCTCCACCAACATTCGGCCAAGCTGAAGACCTGGTCAGAGATATAGCCATTGGAACGTTTGACTGGCTACGCCTACCTGGCCGCCTCCCAGAATCCCAATTTTGCGCGAGTCCATTGTGCAGAGAGGAAATAGCTAATGAGTGACGTTCGGTGAAGACCTTCTCGTGATGGCGGGGTAAATTTGACGGTGGGATAGAATCTTTTTCTGTCAACCTTATCAATCTTTGCATTATCAGATCCAGGATGCCAAGAGATAACCTTAATTAATTTTTCATGATCAGAATTTTTCCGCAAGCTCGGTCTCTTGAATGGTTGGTTCTCGACTGCACCCAGAGTCTGACCGCTTGAGGGGCAAGCTTGCGAGCTACTAGGAACGAGAGCATATTCTCACTATCTGACTCCCGAACTCCGATGTTTTGTTTGCTGCCCCGTCATTCTCCGATATCATCTATATTCCCCAGTTGTCATGCAGTCACGAGGCTGGCTGTGAACTTATAGGCTTACAGGTGCTTCCCACCAAGTTCTGAGTTGTCTCAATAATGCGAACTGTGATTGCTGAAGCGTCATCTGAAGAAGTTCGGCCGTTCGGCAGAGCGGGCGGGATGCGGGGTTGAGCAACCCACGTGTGTCGACTCCTTGAGTTTCCTGCTTCGAATATATTACCAGCAGTTACCTGTACTATCTGCTATCTTCAGGCTCCCTTCTGGGCGAATGATACGGTAGATACGATATCATAACCTCTGGAGAGAATTCTCACGACACCAGAGATGTCCTGCAAGGACCGGAGGGTGCAGAGAACGCAGAGAACGCAGATTCGTGTCGCTCCTCCTGACCGATTTTTGAAGGATAGTCCCAGTTCAACTCTATCAATATTGTTGTCATTGGCAATTGATATGATGTCATGGTGGCTGTCATGGTGTTGATGGCTTTCCAAGGTGTTCTCTTGGGTCGCAAATTGGCCCTCACTGCGGTTTAGAGCGGTAGGACGACCAATGCACGCCAGACCATTAGCGACAGACGCCGTGGATGGTCCCGCACTTGTGCGATGTTCCCCACTCCAGCTTCTGGCCTCATCTTGTTGCTGCACTTCCTCTTTTCTCGGTTGTTTATCAATTGAGAGGCCGGAAAATCTGGGGGAGCTATTAGGCAATTAGATTGATGTTATTACCGAGCGAGCATATTTTCGCGGTAGATCTAGAGACAAGAGAATAGAGTAAACTTGATGGTGTGCCCGCCAATTTCTTGTCGCACACCCTCCTACAAACTCCTCACCTCCGCTTCTGTTACCGGCCTCTTGATTTTGACTTGCCTGTTGTGGGATGCCCTCTGCCCCTCTCGTTTCCCCGAAAACAAAAACTCATCCAGCCCCTCTTCAATCACACTTATACATAAGTCCAAAGTGCATACCTCACATCTTCTTCTCCCAACTGCTCAGTAGCT
>Ga0307512_10001045_pt1 | contig 40580 bp, 28 predicted proteins | sample 14_EM_MG_FD_200267 | JGI IMG/M metagenome (GOLD analysis project Ga0307512, IMG submission 200267) | Populus trichocarpa ectomycorrhiza microbial communities from riparian zone in the Pacific Northwest, United States - 14_EM | ecosystem: Host-associated > Plants > Roots > Unclassified | place...
GAATTGGCGTTGAAATTGGAGGGGGGGTTCGAAGGTGAGCTGGGGGGTTGTGGGTAAGGTTGGTTCTGGTTCTGGTTCTGTTGAAGGAGCTGGTGGTGGGGAAACCATGGCCGTTGGATGGTGGGGTGGTAGTGGGATGGTGGGGTAGTGGGGGTGGTTTGTCCAGGTCAACGCGTCAACGAGCAAACAAATCTTGCAGTTCGTCCTACAACCAGCGATTTTTTAGGCTGGATGCACGAACGCGGCTCCTGCATGCCAATTACCTACCTAGGTAGGTAGGCAGCAAACATGCACTCTAACCCTACGCGGCGGAATAGCATTCCGATACACGGATCCTTACATTAACACGTGATCGTGGACGAGTTAGAAACCATGACGCGCCGCAACAATTCGCAACACCACGCGGAGAGCTATTGCGTTCTTAATGATTTTTTATTCTGCAATTTTGTATAACAAATCCCCCAGCCATGACCCCAGAACTCTTCACAGCTAGACGGTTAAGCGCAGCACTTATAATCTATCACTCGTCAGTACCCTCCCAACCCTCCATGGGACAAACCTACTACTCGGACCCTACGCACGTTAGCCCACCTGCTCCACCCCCCTCTCGGAAAACTCACCGGACAATACCCTTTCTTCCAAGACACATTAATACAACTCGCCTTATTAACATCCCCGCAGTCATTATTCGTATACTACCCGTCAGCACCTCCTCCCTCCTGCAAGCAATGGGTCATACCGGAGCTCTACACTTCGAGCGAACACAGCAGATATTGTATGCCCCGCCGGGACAGTAGCCTGCAACCTGCTTCTGTCAGATGCTGCCGTGGGGAGGTGGTGGGGGAAGGGAAGAACAGTGTAGCCTTTGTAGTCGCAAGAGGACGGGAGACCGCAGATGCCTGTGTAGGTGTAGGCGGAGCCGATGGGGTAGCAAGGTTCACCCGTGCGCGCTTCTAGAGTGCGGGCTTGGATGATGGTGGGGGGAGGGCCGCGGCCAGGGATGGCGAGGGTTAGGGTGAGAAGGAGGAAGAGAACGGTGAGGTGCATTTTGGTTTGATGAGTTGTGTGGGAGAGGGGGAGATGGGGTTATATAGGCCAGTGGATGTGCCTTGTTCCTGGAGGGGTAGAAATGTGGCAATTCGGTTCTCTGCATCGAGACCAGAGAAACAGGCAGGGCTGATACGGAGTCGGTTACTAGCAGCTACGTAGAGTATTATCCTTGGATTCGGGTGGCGTTCTGTGTACGTCTCCGTAGTGTCTAGAGATATCAATAACAGAAGTGACATCGAATTGACCTCGCGTAGTTGCATCCATTGCGATAAAAGGCTGTTCACAAAAACTGGTGGTGACTGGTTGTAGGAGTTCTGTACATTATACCCAGCATTATTTGCGTTACTATGATGTTAAAATTTGTGATAAATATATATTGCAACAAGTTTTCTTATAAATCTAGTGAATCGATGAATCCTTCCACGATCACTCTAAAGATAACCAGCTCTCGGTAGAAATATTGAGATCGTGACTGGCAACTGGGCACGATGGGGTTTTGCAGCAGTACTGCGAATGTACTTCTATGGTAGAGCTATAATCATTTGCAAGTAGCAAAGAAAGACTCAACACCATGCTCTTCGCCTGTAGCTTTATTGTCTTAGTTATTATCATGAGCAAGACAGCGGAACACGAGCCGTAGACCCAAGGTTACCGGGTCAACCACCAGATCTTTACTCCATCTCACCACTGTGCGACAGCTAAGCAGCTAAGACACTCTTTTCCTAAGCTGCATCACTTCTATAATAACATAATGATATTAGAGGTATCATATTATCTGAAAGCTTGCTGTGTCTCAAGCCGAGAAGAGATAATCCCGCGAGAGGCTTTGATACATGCCTTCGCCTCCTACACAAGATTCCGGGTTTACGGTGTAACGCCGAACTACTGACCCAAGCGTACACGTGCGATTACAGCCTTTCCGAACTTAGGTAGGACGTTGAGACTCCAACAGATTCGAGCTAATCTCGCACTCGTTCGACCTAAACCGTAAAACCATCTCTATTTTAGTGACACATTCTCTTTCATCCCTCTTCATCTCATCCATCATCTTCATCTCATCCATCCTCTTCATCTCATCCATCATCTTCATCTCATCCATCCTCTTCATCTCATCTTATAACCTAGCATCAACTGTTCTCAACGTACCGCTATTTTCTCCTTCTAAACCAAACGTCGTTAGAAACGACGACGCCAACCATGGCTCACGCACGACGACCTGTGGAGTATTCACTTTGCTACAGTGTTAGTACATTCAATATGGCTATCAACTTGGATAAGCATTAATAACGACTAGAGTATAGGCACCGACCTCCAAGCTGCCATGTGGTATCTACAGGTTATCTTGCAGTGATCTACTAGCGACAATGGTTGGCCATTATAGTTTTCAGTAGTCCCAGCATCTCCCTTGTATTTGAATCGTATCCGGGGATGTTTCGAAACTAATCTCACTACTCCCATTCGAAGTCGGATGATGGCCCGTGGAGTAGCAGCTTTTCTACAGTTAGTACTCGTACATTTCCGGCAGTAATAACGATCGAGATACGTACTATGCGGCATGGAAGCCTAGATTTTACAACGCCCAGTGGAATTCTCAAAAGATCAAAGCCCTCTGAGCCTGTCCAGTGATCGACATAGCCACTGTATCAAGGATCATCTTGGACCCGATTTCGTCACCGGGTCCTCCACGCCTATGGTTCTGGATCGAGGAACATTGCAAAGATCTTTAAACTACTCTACTTCTGGGCTAGACCCCCAGGTGGTTTGACCCAACGGCCGGTTAGTTATGAAGCCGGACGGTCTGGCTGCTTAGGAACATCAGTATTCGATAGTACTACAGAGGACGGGAACCTCGCTTGTCACGCTTTTTAAGGGTCGCAGGATTACGCACAATGAGGGGGGCTGGGGTCCAAGTTCGGTTTCAAACTGGAGGTGTACAATGGGTGATCATATTTTCCTTTTTCGGGAGTCAATATTCAGCGAAGAGGCTGTTAGTTTCATTGTGTCCCACTATGCCACACAGAAGCTCACAGCATCAACACTAACCGACAAAACTACTGCTGTGACAGTCAACAAATTTGGGTTTGTGGATCAAGGGATGAAGCTGGAAGTGACCGAGAATTCTAATAGCTATCTGCATCTTCGTACCTGCGGAATCGATGGAGCTGATATTCAATGTCATCCATAGGCGACACTCTCGCCGGTCCGTTCCATTGGTTGATAATTTGGCGAGCCGAGTACAAGACATCACCGTTACTATGCTCAATCTCTACTCGTTGCACCTGTAGATGTAAGAAGGAAGGAGGGGTGAAGATTGTGTTGCCGCATAGGCAAAATGGAATGTTTTCATGACGATTATCTGGTCTTAAGAATTAAATTGTCCGGTTTTGCAATGGATTTTCTAGTAGCAGAGACCCTAAGGCTCAGCCAGTGTTCCTAAGCGGCCAGCCGGCTGCCGGGCTTTTTAGATATCTGCAGGTCGACCACCTGTAACGCAGGCCTGGCCAGGCCGCCATTTCAAAAGCCTACACTGCAAAAAGCCTGCAGTTTTTAAATATCTGAGGCTGCCCATAGATCCGGCCGGCCTGGCCTCAATTTTGGAGGCCTACTTTGGCGGAGGCCAGATCCGATTTCATGCAGGCCGGCCGGGCAGGGCCGCTGGGATCAGCCTTGAGTCAAGAGTCTGGGATTAGTCCATTTCGACACTAACACCCGGACAGTCCGCTCATCCGAAAACCACATCAGAGGAAACTGTCAAAGTGAGAGATAGTCCCCAGGAGAAAATTCCTCGAAAGTTCTTCGGTGCTGGGGTAACTGAATGAGAGGGTGTCTTTGCGTCCACTTTGAATTGCAACCTTCTCTTCAACTGCAATTCTGAGAACATAACCAACCAATTAGACCCACCAGCGCAACTCGCAGATGGCACCTGTAATATGCTTGCGACCAAGGTGTCGTCACCGTGTTTAAGGACGAAAAGGACAAGAGGATTAAAACGAGACTCCTTGAAAGTTGCTACGGTAACTCCGTGTAGTCCATCAGACTGCTAGGCATATTACACGAGCAGTCAATATGAGGGTGTATATCAAAGAATGGCTGTGTACTAAAGGCCGTACACGAAAAAGCGGCAGGGAAACCGATTCCAGATTTTGTTGAGCTGATTGAAAGTACAGCAATATGCCATACCAAGCACTATGATATAAGTTACATTTTGTAGTTAGTATACTTAGTCATCGCTCGACCTTATTTCGACGCGATGTATCTTGTTACACGACACAATAGACACGACCTTCACATACGCATGCATACCACTCACTACACGCGCACCTGCTACGGTACAAGGTACAACATTTGACAGACGATGGCGGGAGTGAGAGCATGAAGGCGGCAGGAAGTCTCGTATTGATTTCGGAACATCCGTTAACTATGGGGAATCCCGTTGTTGCAGCGCATTGCCAAAAATTCATTAAGCTAGAGTCAAATAGTGGGCGGAATGACAGTATTGTGGGGCTATAGGGTGGTAGCTATGCTAAAGTACTCTGAAATGGAAATATTCACCGCGAGAGCGCAACATGGTTTCACCTCTGACATCTAATCTAAGGCGGGAGGGACAAGTGAAATGGTTCTCAGGAAAAACGGTTGGCAGTTTGACTCTAGGGCCCCTTGTGTAACATTACTGGCTACGGACTTGAACAGTCGGTTCTAGAGAACTGAAAATGCGTTCATGGTCCGCAATCAACAGTTTACTGCTTCTGTAGAACTTATTTTTAGTGGTAGGTAGACTATTTTTAGTAGAGGATGTGCTATTTTAGTGGTATACTATTTGGAGTAGACATTAGCATTAGTGTCAGTCGGCCTATGGGCGCCCGGGCCCACTCAGAAAGCCTGACTGCGAGAAAGAGGCCGCCCGGTATCGATGCTGTTCCACCTGTTAGCCTGGATTCTCCCGGTAACAATGAACCCACGGGTGTGGCATAGAAAATAATACTGTTGGGTGGTAGGGCAAGACGATACATAGTTTTTATCCCCTTCCGAGCTCTAGAGTCCAGACTACGTGTTTCTCTCCGCAAGAGCTTTTAATAGTTAGTTCAGATGCAGAACTTGCCTGCTTAGGCGAAGCTCTGAGTTCAAAGGGCGGGTGAGTGAGTGAGTATTGCTGATCGTTCCCCGCATCTGTAGTCAGAATAGCAGATTTTAATGCTGGATTCGGGGAAGCTTCTGGCGAGTATCACAACTGCTAGGTTGTAGGTGGTCATACATTGCTATCCGCAGCTCTGGGTGCATCTGGTGGCCACAGCACCTGATTAAGTTTCCTTTTTCTGGTTTCTCAACAGCAGAATGAACAGTAACATGGTCCAACTTATTTGGTGCAGGCGGGGTATTGAAGTCTCCGGTTGGCAGGTGACTCACGAGATAAATGAGGGATATCACCTTTCTAAGCTGGTTTGTATACGTACACATTCGCACTTTACCTTCACCCATCAGGAAGCGATTCAAACATTGAGCCATAGTTCGAGATATCAGGTATAAATATAACCATACGCTTACAAAGATTTGAAATTAACACTTTATCATCCTCTTCTAACATTAAGTCATCTATAACTCGTCATGATCGTCTGACTTGCTACCGTCTTTCTGGTCTGTAAATATGTTAGTAAAGAACATCAGAATGGGAATTAAGACACGTACAAAGCTTCGATGTAATGGACGAAACAAACGTAGTTAGCTCGCCTGATTTTTCCTCGATGGACTCTATTGAAGCATCCTTGTCCAAACTCCTATCAAGTCCCAGTTAGAGCCGGGATTCATGGTACTGTGTTGGACTTAACATACCTGAGCCACGCAACTGTTTCATCAGCCGCTTTAGTAAGAGCCTTCTTATCCTCGGAAGACAGCTTGGTAGCGAGATCATCCCCAAGTCTTCGGATCGAGTTTACTTGCGACTAAAGGGAGGTAATTAGAATCAGTGGAACCCACGATCCCCTGATGTAGCTCCAAACTAACCTCAAGATTACTCTTTGCCTCGGCGCGCTTCCTGAACTCCTCATCCTTGGCGGCGTATTTTTCAGCGTCCTTAACCATGCGTGCGATCTCCTCTGCTGATAGGCGATTCTCCTGGTTTGTGATCTTTGCGGATTCGGTCCGTCCGGACGCCATGTCTCGGGCACTCACTTGAAGCATTCCGTTGGCGTCGATCTCGAAAGTGACCTCGATTTGTGGGACACCAGCACGGGCTGGTGGGATGCCGGTCAAGTCGAAGGAGCCCAGAACATTGTTCGCATCAGCCATCGCCCGCTCACCTAGTTTCGTCAAATTAGTACATTTATCAAGAAAGGAAGGAAATCGTCTACCTTCAAAAACCTTGATCTCAACTCTGTCTTGGTTGTCGTGCGTTGTTGAGAATATCTCCGATTTCCTGGTCGGAATAACGGTGTGTCTCTTGATTATTGGAACCATTATGCCGCCGTTTGCCTCAATACCGAGCGTGAGAGGGCTAATATCGATCAAACCAAGTTCATCCAAGGTGGGATCCGCACCATTCAAGATGGCGCCTTGAATAGCTGCTCCCTGAGCAACTGCCTCGTCGGGATTGATTTCTTTGTTGATCTTCTTCCCCGAGAAATAAGAAGCTAACATCTCTTGGATTTTGGGGATACGGGTGGATCCTCCGACGAGTACGACGTCCGAAACACCAAACTTATCGGTCTTTCCGTCCTTGAGTACGGCTTCAACGGTTTCGAGGGTTTTTAGGAAGAGATCGCGGTTGAGTTCTTCAAACTTGGCTCGACTCAGCGTCTCGGAGAAGTCCTTGCCGTCGTAGAACGAGTCTATCTCGATCTGAGTGGATTTTTGAGACGAAAGAACCATCTTTGCTTTCTCAACCTCACGCTTCAACTTGGACATTGCCTTCTTATCCTTGGATACATCGCTTTTTGGGTGCTGCGTGTTCCAGCGCTTGGTGAAATGCTCAATAACGCGGTTATCGAAGTCCTCTCCACCAAGGTGCGTATCACCTCTGGCGACAAGAGTTTAGTTAAATGCCCTAACAGGGTCGATAGAAAAAGTGCATACCCGGTGGCAATAACTTCGAAGACTCCATTATCAATCTCCAATAAACTGACATCAAAAGTCCCTCCTCCGAGATCGTACACAATAACTTTCTTATCACCTGTTTTGTTGATACCATAGGCCATGGCAGCCGCAGTGGGCTCGTTGACAAGACGCAGCACCTCCAGGCCTGCCAGCGTACCGGCGTCCTTTGTCGCTTGACGCTGCGCATCGTTGAAGTATGCTGGGACTGTGATGACGGCGTACGTAATTTTCTTGCCCAGATAGGCCTCGGCGCTCGCTTTAATATCGGAAAGTATTTGTGCTGAGATTTGCTCGGGTGTGAATCTCTCGGAGTTAATTTTTACAATTGGTTTCCCGGCTTTACTCTTCAGTTCGAACGGGAAGTGCTTGATATCGGCTTGAAGCGATGGATCCTTGAATTGTCGCCCAAGCACTCGCCTTTATCTTCTAATTAGCATGCTTCATAAAGCATACAGTGGGGATAGGGGGAAGGGAAAGGTAGCTGTACTTGATGTCGAAAATTGTATTCCCAGGGTTCAAGGCAGCCTGATTCTTTGCCCCCGCGCCAACGAGCCGTTGTCCGTCCTTTGTAAACGCAACGTACGACGGTGTTGTTCTGTCCCCCTGTTGGTTCGGAATAATCTCCGCCTTTCCTCCCCGATAGACGCTCGCACATGAGTAAGTGGTTCCGAGATCGATTCCAAGCACTTCCCCGGTTGTTAGCTCTACAAGGGAGAGGGATTGGCTCGTGGTGATGTACCGATTCCATATTCCCCTTCCTCTTTAGGTTTGAGAACTTGTTCATCGGCATTGACTGGTACAGCGCAGAATAGGATTGGGAAGATAACACAAAAGAGGACGATGAGCCATGTTGTAGTGTTTGTAGAAGGCCGCCATTGGCGTTGTCTTCGCGGCGGTGATGGGCGACGGTTTGCCATGGTTGAGATCTCTCTGGTGACTGACCCTTTGAGATGAAGTCGCGATTGCGCGATGAGACGTGCAAAATCCTTGCACAGAAATGGGTTGTATAAACGCGCGTAAACTAGCGCCTGAAAAGGAAAGAAAGGGGTATGTTATTGGTGCTGAATATCGCGAAATTCCTATCGCCTTATACCCGGCATTCTAGAAACGACACAGTGTTCACTAACAATGTATGACTAGTTCCCCTCTCTAATTCACTTATCATATTACGCCGTGACTCAGTGATGAAACGAAACGTATTTCATGGAATGACTGTGGTAGGTGGAAAGTTGCTCCATCATGCTTCTGAGGACACATATGCCAATTGTTGTATGATTTGTTTTTCTGACATTCGTTAAGACATGTCACATGTGAGTCATCAGTTTAGGTTTTCATCATGATACAGCATTCGGAAAATACTGTACTGAAGTTGAAACGTTCCTTCCAAATGATGAATTTATTCATGAACCTCAGTGAAACGATGATACTAGTAGATGAATTAGTATAAAACGGCAGGGCTCTATTTGAAAGCAAATTGTCAAAAATCACCTAGTGGTTAGAAGATTGTCAAAAAGTTACACTCAGCGGAATTATCAACGGCCTACCACACGGCACGCTATCACGCAGTTGGATGACATGGCGACCGAAAAATCTCGTTGTCCCGAGACTACACCTTTCATTTTTAAACAAAAACGGCCGAAGACCGATAATGATCCAACCTAGCAGGGGAAGTCTGTATTTACTGCTGATTGGTTTGTCAATGGTTAATGGATGTCAACGAGTTTTCTCGTGCCTAGACTTCTCCCGCTCGCAAGCTCGCGTGAGGATTTTAATTTGTCAGTCTGGGCACGAGAAAAGTCAACGAGTAGGTTCTGGACTTCAACCAGATGTTTAGGAAATTAATCTCGATTCCGAACCGTCCGTCAATAGAGCAAGGCAACGCCCGAGTGAGTATACTTTCATACAGAGGTAAGTACTTAAGTTGCGACAGCTTCTCAAAGCGGTCACAGTCACGTCCAGTCATCATGATCGCTCAATGACATACTCGATCGACCAAGATAGCTAGTTGATGGAACCCATAACCCGTACACACTTTGCCATCTGTGTTAAGGTCAAGATGGGCGTATAGAGTCCAACAAGGGCAAAAAATGATCACATTGCATTATTACCAGATAAATTTAGATACAGAACTGCTATAACATTGCATCAGTGAGATTTACATTGCTGCGCAAAACGGACTTTAACGGGAACGGTTGGCCGTTTGTTATGACTATAGCACCTCTAGACTTTGGAGAAGGTTCAAGAGAAGGCGCACTAAGTACGTTAATTATTTTAGCTGTGGAATCGGTTGACAAAGATGAGCTGTCGTCATGACCGGGCACGACCGAACTATCAATCATCTCTTATCATTCGACTTCTCTAGAAGTAGTGAGTGCTACAGCAAGAAACACATCCTGTCATTAGCAATTTCGCTTGCTGTATATAGGTGATCATTTACGAAACCTCAACCTGCAATTTCCCTGCCTTGCGCTCTGGAGGGGGAAAGAGCACTTTTCCGAAGTTTACTGTAAAGTGTTCTATTACCGCTCGTCAAACCCATCATTACTCAAATACACGCTCGTACCACAGGGCTCACTAGTTGATCGTTCATGCTATCAGCTGCTGTGACAGTACAACATGCAATGCGGTTGGGTGTAGCTTTCAAGTGCATGCTCATTGTCGTACAATCGGATATATAATCACGCACTGCATAACTATAATGGGTTTTACTGAGTTAATGGCGCATTGCTTCAAGTTGAGATCCGGGTGGTTAATCCGTGTCGTTAATTCTTAGATCATATGTTAGATTTCTACGGGGGGTCACTGACACAGTGCAGATATCGGAACATCCATGATCCACAGTCCGTTTGATAGATTCGAGGATGTGCTGCTGCAAACTGCACATAGAATCCGAAACACTGGGTCGACAATATATTGAATATCGTGCAGCTGCGTGTGGTCTAGATCTACTTTAGTGAATTATCATGTACGCGTAACGTCCTCCAGAGACAGATAGATATATTAATATCATCCAACAAAATGCAGCTTCATTTCCAATGCGAAAAAAGCTGCGAAACAAATTCCAAGCTTATCAACCCTCCCACAGCTGCTAACAAGGTCTGGTGCCAGCAGAATAGGTCCCAGAAACCTTATCTTGGTTTCATCGTAAAAAGGGTGCATGTATACAGGTGCATGTACTTTACCTCGTCAGCCCCCATCCGAGTGCTACTCCAGCCGGCCGAGTTAGCTTGTTTCTCCACCCCTTGGAACTCAAATATACAGTTAGTGATCTATAGTTGCTCCAACCTAAGATGTAGCCTAGTTCCTTGGAGTTCAGCTTCTGCGTTGGCGCCCTATCTACGCAACAACATTCTAGGACTCGATCCACGAAGTCTGCAACATGCATCGTTAGAGATAAAATGCTGATGACAAGCAATAATCCCCGATCTAGTTCATGGGCCCATGGTATGGTGGATATTCTTGGGTGCATCGAGGCACGCATCGTAGCTCCACGCTTACAATTGCAAATCTGAGTTTCTGTCATCAGAATGCTTGGAAACAATGCAGAATCTCAATGGCCAGTTGGTCTTTGCTATTGCAGATCTAAAAATTTCTAGGTCTTCAGCTGGGTTCCTATCCGCTTCTTCGCTCTCAGTCACAAAAAAGCACTTCATTTTTCTGAAGTATGTTTATACGAACCGTAAGAAAAGCAGGTGACAGCTCAGAACGAATTGTTTAGTTCCATGAACAAAACTGTTTCAAAAATTGTACGTACACACCCGTCGTTGTCCAGTACCATCATCACGAACGGGTGTCAGATGTACATAATCGTGCTCCCAAACAGAAGAATGCTGACTCCTCATGCATTTCCCCGCCCACTGAAGAGCAGATAATCGTCATATAGCCAAGCTCCGGATTATTGTAAGCGTTTGTATCGATACTTAGCACTGATACCATAATATCGATAAGGCTGTATATGTACCACCAAACAGCTTACTCCTTCCTATTTACAGTCTCTCGTGCCCCTGTTTATTCGCCGAAGCTCTGTCGTATCTAAATTATTCGAGACCTGTTCGACAAGACGAGATGAATCTCTGATTACTATCTAAGAGATTGTCGTTTATGGTTGTCCGCATGTATATGAATAGAATGACATAGTTCCGGACGGAATAGTCTTGAACGGGCGAAGTACTGTTCAGAAAAAAGGAACGGATTAGCGTTACATGTATGTACAGTTCGGAATGATATAAACGGATGATATGCATCATATGCATGAGCGTGATAGGTTATTCGCTATGCAGGAACACAGTTGATGCCTCTCAGTGTCTGAGACTACAGTTGATACCCAACTTACTACGCCAGGTCACAATAGAAGCATAAGCCCACTCACACGCCTCATCCTTCCAGAAGGTTTCCAGAACCTTCTCCTGTTCTCCACAAGTCAGTCTTACATGGTATTTCCGCTCGTTTCCGATTTTTTCAAACCTTCGCACAGGTGCATGAAAACCCCCATATTTGAAATTATGGGATAATCGTTTATGCACAGATGGCCGAGCGAGGCTGGTGTGGCGCAGTCCGACGTCGGCTCTAGTTAATACTTGTAACCGTTCAGGAGTTTCAGGTATAAATGGGCCAATAGTTGAGCCACAACCTATATAGCACACGGTTTATAACGGAGGCGGCTGCGGAAATCAAAAAAGCAAAAGCAAATATCTTGATATGTAGGCTGGCCGCACTTCCGCACATATGTACCTGGCCGAGCCGTGAAGTCTCGATCGAATCTATCAGTAGGGCAGTAGGGCTGAAGGAAGCGTAACCATGACTGGATAAGAATTCAGTGCTTATTGTATGTAAGCATCGCGTGGAGTCTAACCAAAGACTCTAAGATCAATATTTGGAAGGAAAATATCCCATGAGATATCGATGCAAGTACTTGCATAGAGCGGGATACCTAATTCCATGATAAGTACAGACCTGCCACATTCAATGCACCTATGCCCTGTCGAAGTAAGCATTAAGTAACGATTCCCTGAAGATCGCGGCTTCTTTGATTGATTTGTGATGTTGAGAAAGCAAGCGAGTAACGGCAGTTACCCCGAATCTCCGAGAAAGTCGTTGGCCATGCAAACCTTGGGCTCCTGCTGCTAATTGCTTACGCACTAAGTATTTCCCCACCTAATCTACAAGCTGATACCTTGGCGGCTGCCTCTATCATCCAGCAGTAGCGGCCTTCACTGGACTGCGCGGATATGCAATGCACTGGACAATATCTTCGTGCAACGCCACACAAAATACCCGACATCACAAAACTCACTAATCCATAACGACGACAACAGAGGATGTCGATTGATAGAGAATTGTAGGAGTCAATAACGGAACCGTTACTTCCGAAGGTATTAACTAAATCTGCCGTGCTTGAGTCCATAAGGTGGTTCACATGACCTATGCCATGAATTGTCCGAAGCGTTCTCCCGGGCCTAGACGACTTTATCCTTTCATGAACAATCGAAGATATCTTCACAGCGCCACCATCTAAAGCGGCGATTCTTTGCACCGGGCTACCGAAAATCTTTGGCAAAAAGTCTTCACAAAGAGCTTTAAGCTCCCAACAATTTAAAAATATCTTTGTTGACTATGTAGGAAGTGTCCAGTCATTTTTGAGTCAATCTCTTCAGGCCTCCAAAATTTGTGCACGTGTTCCTCGGTTCTATGACATTAGAGAACATTGGGCGTTCATTCCATGGTCCGGGAAAAGTGGTCCCGAAGACTGTTGTAGGGCTCCTGAGCTCGATTCACCACTACTTTACGAGCTCGAGAATCTGTAAGTCCATGTAGATGTATCTGATGGGAGGAGTCATACGCGCCAATGACTGCAGTGGCTGATTCCCTGTCCCACCACTAACAACCCAATCGGTATTCTGCAGGGTCTACCTGTAGATTACAGCCCTATGTACTGCTGTTAGTACAGTTCACACTCGCTCACATATGGCCAACGAAGCCGCTAGAATCCCGTGAACTACTTTGATCGTGGCAGCACGCAACTCACTTCAAGGCCCCCAGGATTGACTCTGTGCGGCTGATATCGATAGTAGATATTGGAACTGATGATGTGTGCGGTATTTTATGCGTACTGCAGAACTAGCGATCAACCAACATCAATCGCGGATACTCTACTCTAGCCCTGCGGAAGAGACGTGCCAGAATAGGACAAGTACCTGGTGATTGGCCCAGGAGAGCAAGCACAAAACAACAGATACTGGTGTTGGATATCGATATATCAAATCATCGTTGTGTAACGGTAACGGGTGGTAATAATTACTCACTTGCCTTTCTGGAATTTCTCCCAACAAGATCAAAGATACTGTCGATGAAGTGCAATTGGGCAGCCCGTTCCGCCAGCGGATACATTGGCACGTCAAGTTTCGGAAGAGGTTACATGTGTGTGTTTCACGGCGTGACACATGTTGCCCTGCAGGCCTGGTCGGCGCCGTCATTCTAGAAGCTCTATTCACAACATAGATCGTGCATGCTGGCTTCAGAATGGCGATTTGAACGAAGTTGAAAGTAGAGCTCCTTGCAAGAACAGACAGCGCAATGTTATCGCCTACTGTCCTTTCATACCACGTGTGAAACTTCCTCATGGAAGGACACATCAGATGGCGATAGACGGGGACGAAACAAGGGCAGACGAGGCAGATGTGCCATCTCATTACAGGATTCCAATAATCTGCGACGAGAGCATCAGTAAAGGTAGGTCGATATCCACGTGAAACAACACGCTTACACGCTGCTGTGCCGATCGCGTAAACAGTGAAAGCAGCCGAAAACCATCTATGCATTGATTGTATTGTATGACAGTGCCTTTGTAATAGACCTAAGGGTTTAGCTAAAGGCTTAGAAAATGATTCGACGTTTGGACTGGGACCGGGACCAGTACAGCGGTTTACAAAAGTGTTCGGCATCCCTCCTCTCAACTAGGTAGCGCAGTATGCTCGGAATTATTACCCAAGCTCGAACCGGAACCATTGCCGGTACCAGGCTAAAGCCTAAGGTGTCACTGAAGTGCACAATCCAAGTCCAGATTCAGTAGGTAAATTGTTGCGTTTTCCCTATTTGGAATTCCATGTGGCTTCGACAATCTAGTTTCGAAATTTCATCAAGGATTGCGACATCGGGTGAATTACAGGGCTTGAATCCCTTCTCGACCCAACGTCCCGTTCTGCCTCCCCTCATGCCTTGCAATATATACTTGGGCACTTATCTATAGACTTAGAAGATGCCAGTGGTGTTGGTACCCTTTTCGAGACAATCTCTTTGTCCACACAGCCCACGACGGCGGTTATTCTGACTATGGGCATGTATCATTACGCTTGGACCAACACTACTATACGGATGGCAGGTTGCGCTAATTGGTTTACTTGCTACAAAGTGCCAACAGACGCTGCACTTACCCCATTGCGGCAATGAATAGTGCAGTACTTCTTTCCTGCTCTCCGAAAATAGTAATCTGTGGCCGTGCATGCAAAGCACATCACGAGCATCGCCCGCTTTTGCTACTAAATGTGTACTTGACAAGTACCTCCGTTGTACTCCTACTTGATACTTGCTTACTCGGGATGTCGGTGGATGTTTTGATAGACAGGTTTTGTTGAAATAAACTGGTGGCAGTCTCGTAGAATTGGATTAGCGGGAGCGCATCGCATACAACGAAACAGAGTCACCCTTGCGAGACCTAACCCATTCCAAAAGAATCGAGGTGTTTTGGATTTTCTCAGCTATCGGCGGTGGTTGCTGGGCAGCTGGTCGGCGAGACTTCGGGGACATTGTACCTCTTGTGTGCAGCATAATACTAATCGGGAACATTTTCGTCACTCGTCCAATTATTGCCCCCCACTGCAAACACCTGCTTAGGACTACTATCGATCAACCTAACTGCCTCCTTGGATCGAAATTGCGATTAATTAATCAACTGTGCTCGCGTTCGTCATCGCTGGTACTGTACCATATTGATGTGGGGTGCGCGGTGGATAAGACTAGCGTAAGGTACCAACTACTGTCGGGTTGTACGAGGGTATCAACAATTCCATCCGGATGCTAGGGTCACCTCGAACCACGAATCCATGGCCAGCTAAGTGTATGGGTCACAACCCGCCTTGGAACCCCTACTTAGCAACTAGGCGTACTCACAACAATCCACCATCCTGCAGCGTGACAGCCCACACCCACCCTTCCCCATTGTAGATCGTTTCATCGATCCTCACGGACCTGCAAAGCATCTAGCTGTTTGCTATTCGCGCTTCTTGGGAGCTGTCCACTGACTCCCGCCGCATGCGGCTATGCGAATCTAAGTGAACACAAGTCCATCAACCTAGTCTCTGGCATGAAGGCGGCTATAACTGGGCCATATCCAGTAAGTAAGCCTTCGAGAAGTTTTTTTATATCTCTACCTCATAGTCCACCTACAAAACCCAACGAAGAGGCACATCACTGTCAGGCACAATGTTACAATCACTCCTCGTCGAACAGCCCTCACTCTTCTACTTCGAAAACAACAACAATTGGACCTTAGGACGCTCGAAAATGAGTGGAAAAGACAATCACCAGCATCACCGGCGTTTGCCAGTATCTTATGTGACACCCCCATCTTCTCTGGGAGAGGACTCGCCAGCGGCGGCGGTGGTGGTGGAAGCCCATCATGAATTCGAACACACGATACCTCGCACCTATTCGCACTCCCCATCAACATTACCGCCATCGACACTGCCATCAGCGACCACCGCTGAGCTCCAGCCCTGGTTCTTTACATCGTTTCCCGAGCCTTTCCCAGAGACACCCGCATATACCACCGTAGTAGATGGCCAATATGTTCCCTCCGCAGATGGTTTACTGTATGAGCAGGCGGTCTCATCAAGAACGCCCACTATACATGCATACGACGAAAGACTTCACTTCGGTGAGCATAAGCCCGTTTTCTTTTCTCCTTCCAGTTGTGGCGGTGGTCATACATATGACCCATCCACCTTTGTCATCTGCTTGCGGGATATGCAATGTGATTACCTGAAGACTAGAAGCTAACGTACTGGTTAGGCTCACTCCCGACAGATCAGCCTTTTTATGAACCATATGATGGAGCTCGCTCCCTCCACGAACTTGACAGGTATTATCACCGTCCGCTCCTGCGCACCTTTTTTTTTTATTCCCCACAAGGATTCCGCTAAACATGATCCAAATCAATAGAGATACCAAGGGGATGCGGTTGTCGCCATTTTCAGAATATGATTCCAGCTCATCCGAGTGCGATCAAAGAGACTGGCAAGCTACGCAATCCGACTATTCGAAGTCCCCACAGCTTTCCAGCCGTTCCCGCGGTAGCACTCCGCGATCGAGCCCCAATATCGGAGCATACTCACCGGACCTCAGCGCCGGGGGTCACCAGAGGCAGAGAAGCAATACCGTTGCCAGTGGATATTCACATACACGTCTAGGAGCTTCATTCCCAGCCCCGGTACGCAGCAAGGTCAGAAAAGTCCGGAGAAAGCTTGAACCAAAGGAGCGCGAGCAGGTTCACCAGCTCCGGAAGATTGGGGCTTGCACCAAATGCTGGGGACTCAAGATGAAGGTTAGTTCGCCATCGGTCTTGTGCAGGGGAATATCGCGCTAATAGCGGTTGTAGTGCGACGATGGAAGCCCATGCAAAAGATGTGATAAGACCGGTGTAGGTGCACAGTGCGTTCGTGTCCACTTTGTAGATCTCGATGTTTTTTCAAAGTGTAAGTTCGCTATTTCACTTTCCCGGTACCCAGGCTTACATATTTGAAAGGGTTGGTGGATTCGTATTCGAGGTCAATGATGCATCATACCCTTCGATTCACTAACACACTACCACGAGCCGTCGTTATCTCCCACGAGAAGTCACTGGGAGTAACCTTGCAGCTTCATGCCTATGAGTTCTTTCCGGAAACCACTGAACAGCTTCAGTACTGGTACAAGGACGCTGCTGGGTGGCAATCGATACCCACTACTCCTTTCGCAATGAAGCGGGGAATAAACACTGAGATTCTGGAGAAGTACATCCAAGATCACACATACTACTTTTTGGAGACTGCATTCAGCGGCAATCACATTATGGCGGAGATTTTTATGGCGGCGTTCAAGTACGCTGGCGCGGAGGAGAACTTTTTGATTCGGGATACTCTTCAGCTTTGGACGGCGATCCAACTTCTGATTAAAGGGGCATCGCTGCACCCATCCTCCGACAACCTCGGGATGTTACCCATTCCCAGCCCTTCATCGCCCCAGACAAGCCAGGTTCCGCTTCCTCGCGTTCTCGCAGACCAGATCGAGCACCTCCTCGAGCGGCGAATCTGGCAGCTCGAGAAACAAATTCTCACCGAACTTCAGAAGCGGATCTTTGGGAGAAAGCGCGAAGATTGGCTCAAGATCTTCTTCACCACCGTTGTCCTGATGAACGCACTCGAGCGGGATTCATGGAGATTGTACTACTGGATGTTCCACATGGAGGACGGCAACGCGTGGCAACACCCAACCACCCCAAAGCGGTTGATCGAGAAGAACGACGCGTTAGCTGAGTCCCTCGCTGCACATTTTGCGGCAATTTCTAAGGGGATTACCCCTTTTGCATTGGACTGGAGCCGGGAGCAGTCAGTCAGCTTAATTGGCAATTGCGAGGACCCGCATGGTGTTTTGGGGGCTATCGAAAGAATTGGACGTGGGTTGAGGAATCCTGGTATGTTTCGATATCCAATCCCCTCTCTTGATAGGACATCTCCACTGACCCGAAACCCACTCAGACCACATATTATACACAAGCAATATCCTCTCGCATTACCGCCAGGACGATGAAAAGAGCTTGGACCTTCTTTACTCCTCTAAAGTTATGATCGTCTGAGACTTCCACCCAATCCCAAGCTGTGGGAGTCGAACACTTGGCATCCTTGCACGGCATAGATATGATATGATCCGGGTTACCACAAATCATGGTGTTCTTATTTTTCCCTTGCTTTTATTTCCTTTGGGTATCAGGTATGCATGGATCGGAGTACTGTGCCTTAATTTTTCTTTTTTTGCATGGTGGTTGCTTTGGTGACGGTCATTTGTTTTGTTTTTCATACCATTACTTGCGTAATGCTTTTTAGAGATGGGGCAGATTTTTTGTCTATTACTCGCATACTTTTACATACTGTACTTTTACTATGTGTGTGTCTGGCGTTTGCTGGGTTTGTTTTGAATGTTTTCTAGATTTATGATCCTGTATCTACTACCGCTCGAGGACTGGGCTCTACTCTACTGAGAAATTATAAATGCAGGCCAATTACGATCTGATCATGATTTGATTGGGGAATGAATTTAACGTTACTTTAGAGTAGTGTGCATATGGGAAGAGAAACTGACACCTTGCATGGCGTGTGCATCTTGCATTTGTTCACCGGAGGGCGGCTAGTTAGCACACCACCATGCTTAGATTGCATTTTTTTCGTTCGACGTTCGACTGACTAAGACGGCTTCTTCTTTGCGAGTGGAGAATGAGGATACCATTACCGAACCGTGGGTGTGAAACATGCAACCACCCCGAATTCTTGGGATTTGGTAGCGGGGAGAGGAGACGGAGCCGATCGATCCAGAAAGTTTCCAGAGTTTTGTGATGAGAATACTTGAGCATATGTACAAGCACAGTCAGGAACATGATGCAAGAGTACGTACGTAGGTTCGAGATGGAGCTTATCTAGTCCTACCGCGAACGTGCGCGGGGAGTGACTCATGCTGTACATACAGTATGCGTAGGGCTATATACTTTGTTATGCTCAGTACCAACTGGGGAAGACCAGGCGGTCTGTATTAGTGGGGTATGTAATTGATCCCGTGGAGAAGATGGGATGACATTGAGGATCCAGCAACATGGTGGCCGGAGTTTTGTCTCGTCTCTACCCCAGAGTACCGAGGCTAGGGACGTAACAAGAGCCGTTGGGGGCCAACAGAAGAGCCGAAGTTCATGGAAATCCGTTGACAGCCACCCGGGATTCCTAACGTATGTAATCGACGAACTGGGTAGGGGGTTTGGTCGAGATGGTCAATTGAACTATTCAATGGGGAACCTTGGCAGAGAGAGGGAGCGCCGTACTACTTACTGACTTTAGAATCAGTCGAGTCGGGCAGTGTTATCGCCTCCCGCGCGTTCTGCTTGGCCGCCGGGGGGTTTGGGCGGCCGGGCTCGACGGGCAACCGCGAAATACGCGAAATACTTTATACCCCATTAATTTGCAAGGGACAACTGTACCACCTGCTGGGCCATAGGCACGCAGAATGCAGACAAGAAATTGGTATAAAATCATGAAAAAACCCGCATAATCAATTAGGATAATACCCGGATTTTGTTTTGGCCGAAATGTGCCCTCGGTCGATCGAAGAGAAGGTGCTAGTCTGCAGACGGATTTTTTTCCGTTGGCGCAGGTGGATTTTTATTTTTTTCTTTCGGCCACCCATCAAACTCGCTCTTTTTTTGGAGGCGAAAGAAGCCCACAAATCAAATTGAATAGGTATTTAATTCTATGGAGTTATTGGCAAAAAAAATTTCGAGGTTGCAGTGTTGAGATGTCGACGCTGCTCGACGTCGTTGCCGTCGCATTGCATGTTGAAAATAGAACACGCTTTCCTGCCAATATGGGTATAAGAAAGGTTGACCCCTGCATAATTTGATGAACGTTCCTTCCAAGACCACCACGAGCTTCCACTCAACGGTCAGCACTAAGAATGGCCATAGCTTTGTTTGCTATTATCCTTGGCAGCTGCTTTTTGATTCGACCCACATCTTTTTTTTCTCCTTCGTTTGGAGCGCTTGCTGTTGAAACACCAACACCAACATTCATCCCCACATTGCTCAAGTAGTGGCTGGTGGGATCTCGGCGCCATCTTGGGGGTGGCCATGTCGTGAGAGGGTGATCATGAGTGAGCTCGGCTTTGTGAGGTACCGAGCTTAGTTAGCTTGCAGAAGGAGGTACAGGCTCTACATATGAAGAAAACAAAGTTGTGTGAGGGCGAGTGATACTAGCTCTGTTTAGTGATCCGTATATGTGCAGTAGCATAGCATAACTTTGGGCATATCATATCATACAATTCTAAACAACAGAGGTTTAATATGGCGATATGTCCTGATATGTCCTGAAATGGAATCCCAACCCTCGCCATCATCACTAGTATCGCTTCATAGACGCTACGTGTTCCGTGTCTGTATCGCTCGGCATAACGGAGGCCGAAACCCAGCTTTCGCGAGAAACCGGGATGCGGATGATTGCTCTCTGCTGCCTTGCGCCTTGCGCCTTGTCCGGGAATTCAAGAACGAATACCAGCTTACGAACCCCCATAGCAAATCTTCACAAATCATAATGTAATCACTTCCCGGGAACTTTGAACGGACGTGAGCTGTGGAGTAATCGTAAATCTGCACTAGACAAATCCCAAACCAAAAAAACAAATGCAAGTCAGCCTTCCTACGTATAAGGAAGTTAAGGGGTCAGCCCTAGAATTCCCCGCAATGTCATGCGAGGATTTTCTATATTTTGGGAGCTCGGGTCGTCGGATTATTGGGGCGGTGTTATTCCCCGTTTCAAAACTGTAGCTAATTTTAGGTGGTGTGTTGGGGGCTAGGGGCCAATAGACTTGTTCACGGGAGCTCACTCGATCCTGTGCCGACGGAGTACTTACGTGCAGCTGGACTGCAGGTAGTGATAGTGGCGGAGCTAGTACCAGTTCCGCGGTATACCGCCAGAGCGTTTTGACTTATAACTAGTGGTACCATAGAGTGTCGTTCGTCATATATTTGAAATATTAGCTTGCTGCGGCACACACGTACATACCATGGAAGCCCTTTATCATATCTGCATAAACGCTCTGTATGAATCACACGGCTCTGGTAAACGACGGATCTGCTGTTCCGCCGCTTCCTTCGATTCCGCGCGGTTACAATCATGATTCGCGATGCGGCCAGCGCGGCAAATAAAAGCTCATTCCGTCTGTCTCATGCCCACCGAACGCCTCCTCCGTGCTGGGCCATTTGCCTTGCATATGCGAGATCCTGTCACCAGGATGCGCGTTGGAGGAATATACTTTTACATATCACCAACTCCGACTGGTGGCTTGTCTTCTCAACCATCGAGCCAGTGGATACTGTTGATGGCGTCGGTCTTGTGCGTGTTCTTCAGGAGATATCGTCACCCATCGGTGATACTTGCTTCACCAAACTCCTCCCCCTCATTCTTCTCATCTATAGTGCGTCTCGATTTGCATTTCTACATCACACTGCATACCGGCACCACAGAACGGCGTCATCTAGCGACATGAAGATTATGAACTGATCGGAAGCCGTAGTTTGAAATCTCCCAGACGCAGTGCTAGAGGTCTAGAGGTTGCGCTTACACCTCAAGGTCCTGGGAAGACGAAGCAGCATAGTGTCCCAACGCCTTGTGCGTCCACTCATGTGAGCTCCGAAACAAAACTCGGATCTTAGCTTTGAGTCAACACATCTAGACGCTACATACGACATTTACTCGCAAAGCATTGACTTTTTAGGCCGAATACCGATACTGGAATGTGCAACCCTGTGTGAGCAATCAGTGAGGCCTATACTGTTAGCATCACCAATACCCTCCGAAGCAAACCCTGTATGTAGGTAGTAAACTTCGCGGTCGAGTCATGGCATTTCTCACGTTCCCAGGTTTGTTAGTCGCGTGCTCGCCTCGCAGTCGGCCGGATTGCCGCCATTAGGCACGAGAGAAACATAGTATCCTCATTCATCCCAGCGATAGTCAATATCGAAATCAATGCAAAAACGGCGATACACAGTATTTTAAAACCCCACCTCGAAACGAAAAGCATAAGTTTCATCGCCGCCAACTACTGCGGTCACACTTCTTGAATACTCCGGTGAATTAAACGGGTGAGGCGTTGTTGTGGTGGCGGTGTAACCGTTACATATTGGTATAATCCGCCTACCAGCGGCAAGTGTAATTCCAAACGTCTGGAACTTGGGTTTTTGACTTCCAGGCAGGAACGCCGTCTGCCCCCATAACGCAATGTAGCGGCAATGCTTCAAAAGCAAACACCACACCTAATGATCGGCGAAATTATAATCCGAGATCATTCAATACTGAAGTACCTGGGTACTGCATTGAAATTACTCTCAAGTCGCACAATAGCCTTACAACAGATCACGGAGTCACGTGAATCATCCCCCGGTCACAATCCTATCCAAAAACTATTATAGTCCGGTATATTGGTATATCTTGAGAATCAATATTAGCATGGCTTCGCCACAAGGTATGCCTGACTTACTAGAATAGGATCCCTGGATCCCTAGTTGCGGACGACCTCCGTTGTTTGCGGTTGGGTTGGGTCGAATATTGAGCAACATTTTCAGCTCATGGTCACAGTATGCTAGCAATTGTGTATCGTGATCGTAAGACCCGGTTTATGGTGGTCCACAACCGTCCCAAAGGTCACTGTAAGAAGGGGCCGCGTTTTTCCCCCTCAAGTCCGTGACCATCGCTAACCGATAGATATTGAGCAGCATAATGTCCTTACTGCGTTTCATGATTCCTTGTCTTTGCAATCATACAAAGCGGAGATACGTCTCAAGCAGACCGAGGACGGCAGATACAGAGAAGGTTTGAGGCTGGACCACAGGCTTATCGGTGCCCCAGACACAATGCTATGCCGGACAGAGTTTCGATGATCGTCTGGTTCTTCTGAGAGCTCGGGGTTTCCCGGATCCGGCACCTAAATCTACTTCTATGATCATGTGGGCAATTATACGCCAATCTCCACGTGAGTTTCTGCAGGAAACGGGTTTCTGATTGGAACGGTACCAACGAGGCACAGCTTCTTCCTGTGGTCAACTGCCGTGTAACAGATGCTCATGTATTATCTGGGGATATCTTCCGTCACGTTTCTGCACCACCAGAAGATATTTGCTCGACTCCTCCTTGGCGTGATCTTCATGCTCCGTCTCGCAAAGACCAGAGGCAATCCATGTTACACTTTTGGAGCATACTGGAACTTATCATGCCACTTTGACCGGGATAAAGCATGGACAGACGGATGGATGGATGGATGGATGGATGGGTGGATGATAGATTTATAAGTGCCAGTCATCCTTGGGGACCAGAATTAAGGTTATACATCCAAGTTGATATTCTGGACATAGGCAATTCACTGATATTTACGAGACTCCCTCTCCCATGATGAGTCTTTATTGCGAGAAGTGAGGGCGATATATACGCGCGGAGAGTGCATATTCCTGCAGAAGTATGTTGCCGCAATCCCACAGAATGTGAAGTAGATCCGAGATCGTGAGGGGAAACGACAATGGCTTCAGCTGCAGATGTAGCTCAAACTTTGGCTGGTTCCCTGTCAAGCCCAATGGGATATTCCGCTCTGTGTGTGGCAGCAGTAGAACCAACAGGTCCAGACCAATTGTTCAAGGAACTGTGTGACTCCTAGAGAACTAGCTTGACCTTGCGGGACGAATGATATGAAACCTCGACACCCATCCCCTCCAAAACCTGTTTTCTGGCCATAGGTTATCTCAAGATGATCGTGGGTGGAGCGCTTATCGCAGATCTTGGTTTGGACGACACGGAGGTACTTCAGAGTTATACGGCCCAGCATATACAACTAGTCGCAATCATTTTGTTGGAGGTTGAGTGACCACATATCCCTCTCAGAGATTTTGCGTCATTAGGCATGCAACAACAGCCTCGTCCATTCCAGAGGTAGTTGCAACTGCTGCAGTGTTTTTACCTCGCATGAAAGATATATAGGTACACGAGCAAAGCTAGTTGAGATCGTTATTTTGAGACGAAGGCTGTGCGGTGTGGTGGGGGCGGAGGCAGCACCATGTACATCACTCGTGACTTGGCTGCAATGCTCCCCGAGAATTTCTATCTGGTGTTATAGCTGGTGAGTTTATCATACTTTGATAGATTCTATTACTATCTAGACAGCTCATCACCTGAGGTATCCAACATCCGGCAATGATCAAGCAGCATGCCTGTTTCTGCAGCTGTGAAGCTTAGGGAAAGTGAAACCCTCAGTGTCTGCTATGTATATGCCACTTTAGATCCGACTTACTAGGAAGAATCAAGTGATCAAGTATATGCTAGTATTGCGTGAAATTTCACATGTAGAGTGCCAGAATTGATGAAGTGGAAAAGCAAAACAATAAAATTTCCTGCCTTCTTGATAGACCACCAAATCCACGGGTATTCTGCCCAGTATCCATCCACAAGCTGAACTGCAATAATAAGTTAGTTCTAACGTGTAATACAATAGAAACGGACAATGCTGAGGGTTCAATATTATCCCATATACTCGACCGAGTGATCGCAGAAAAACGTACGAATGAGTGACTCTCGTAATAGTGATAAAGCATATGTACACCAAGATATCCAGCTGCAGTTTGCTGGCCCACATATCGGCTCATTCCTCATTGTGATCAGGGTATCATGAAATCACATGGTCAGATATACGCCCATACGGTATAACCCTAGCACTATAACTACCTGTTAAAACTAGTGCCCACAAAAGTTCTCCAGCACGGAGTCAACTATGATCATCGAGAATTTGTCTTCCAGATCCCTCGCCCAACGGCTGAACTTGGGCGTCGTTAAGTGGATGTCAGTTTCTCCCGCTAATGTGCTGCCAACTTTAGACCGGCGGTTATTGGCAGATTAGAGTCCCAGCGGATAGTTTTGATTGATTTGGGGTGGTTGGTATCAACAATCGCGGCAAAAGAAAATATACCTGCATACGCGCTGCGCTTGCGTGTGTGGTTTGTTTTTATGAGCCAAAGAAATGAATCACCGATCAACCCGATGGAGTGTTTGCTTGCCCACTTTGGACTTAAGTAGACGGTTTGCTCAATGATTGAAGGAGTTTTGTTGCGAGATAACGCGGGGCTCCGCGAGTTCGACCAAACCTCGCCACAATGTCGCTTCAAAACTTGCAGACAAGCGGTTTCGGTTGGTTTCGTGAGGCGCTGAGGGGATTCAGCTCTTTGTATAACAGCTATCGGGGCTGGAGAAAGACAACGTGCGCCACATCTGTCGACGGGGTATATGAGTGAATGGGGTCTAACAAAATCGCCAGTTTTCCAGCCAACTAGAGAGACTTTAGTGAAGTCCTTCTTGCATCGTGTGGATGTTCTGCTGTCGATAGAAGAAGGAAGTTCAGCTAAGGTAGTCCATTGTAGTTACGCAGAGGAATTCCTATAGGTTGAGGACGCACGCCGCACATCTGTCGATGAGCTAGCACGGCCTACAAGCACGTCGACAGACACAGCGAATCTAATCGGGGGGCTCGCCCTTGAGTGCCTTGATCGGGATTGTCATAGCCAATCTCGCATCACTGTCAACTGCTGCAGACGACCTTGTGTGCCCATCTTCCTTAGGATTCGATTTCATCACACTATGACTAGGGGTGAGGCGGCAATGTAGAGAGTTGTACCAAGCACGATGCTTTAGACATCACGTACCACAAAAGCTGAAGAGATTTTATTAGAGTTTTCGCCTGCTCTTGGGCATTCGGTAATGAAAACACCTGCCACAGCCAAGACTCTTCCCGAACTACCGCGCTCGCTACAGCAACTTCCCCCCTACTACCTGCAATCCTTGCCTCTTCCTTTAGGGCTATAATACAGATAAAGTACGATCCCTTGGCCATGGAGGTTGGGAATTAAAGTGGGTGAGAACGAATGATGCACTGCCCTAACCCACTTAATGCTTCACATTCTACATCACTCGCCTTACGACACAAGTCTGACTGGTAACTTTCTCACTTTTCGACCAGCTGTACTCGCATGAGCCTACTCGACTCCAAGGCCTGCAAAAGTGTCGTGTGGTTTATGGCTTCGTTCATTCTGAAGAACCCTGTAGTTAGTGTTAGTCTGTTGAGCACAATACTACTTTTATATCAGTTCACATCTAGCTATAGAAACTAAAAAATCCATAAGCGTCGCTATCATACACACCTCCTACATATATATAATCGGTCTCATGATAGACTACTTAGCACGAATCTAATTGTGGGAGTATTTTGAAGTCGAAAAGCTACATACTATAGTCCAATGAACGATTGACATTAGTCATGGGTGACCTAGTGGTGAGCCGGTTGGATAGTTGCCATGAGCCTGCAGGTAGAAGTCAAACCTATACAAGGGTGATAAAAGTCTGGTGCTGCATTCCTCGTCTAATCATCCGCGCACAAAGGGTTTTTTTCTGGTACGCAGTTCTTGTAGCTAAGCTGGAGGTAGAATGACGGCAGCGCACGAAACATTAGGAAACCGAAGCGCTTTTCCATAAACCCAAACTAACAATATAACAAAGTTATAATGTTGGAATTCATCCCAGAAAAGAGTGGGATGTGGGGGACTCACTTCCTAATTGTCTTCTCTCATGATATATAGTTGTAGTGAGCGGAAACTCGCCACAGTCCTCTTCCATTTATATCGGCTCACACCTAACCACCTCCACACAAAGATGGTATCTTTTTCTCGTTGTGTAGTTCTTGTAGAAATGAGGGAGAACGGCAGCAGACCCAAAATAGACTCGAAATCCAAAGCGCCTTGAACTAATAATATAGCAAAGTTAGAATGTTACAATCCGTCTCAAGAGACAGTGGGAATTGGGAAATACACTTGTTTCTTTCCTTCATGGTATCGTTGAGTAGAACAATGTTCGGGCATTTGTCATAGGCCGTTTCTAAAATGACCCGTATCCCACCTCAAAAATAGCACTAAACGAGGTGGGCAGTGATAGAAAAGACGAAAAGTCGACCATTCGAAATCTGGGCCTTCCTCTCTGCATGGCAGGTCATCCTCGGGCTAGATTTGGTGGTATGGTCTATAGTGGCGGAGTTTGTTTTGTTTGTTTTATTCATACTGTATTCACTCTAATTAGAGTATGACAGAGCCTAGACACCCCCTCCGCCTCCGGGCGAGCCGGCTAGATGGCGGAGCTCCCACCTGCTACCCATCGTCCCCTTTATAGTGGCGGAGTTTCCGGTATACTCTTAGTTCCGCCAGGTGGGCCTCCAAACCATTCTAGACACAATTTAAGAAAATGAAGAACGGAAAGAGGACTCATTGGAAAAGCTGGTAGAAGATACCAAAACATTGGCCTTGTTGAGCCGGATAGTAACCTAGAGCAGTCATCAGCCTCGGTTATTAAGGAATAATGAAAAGTTTGCACTTGATACTTTCAATACTGCGGACAGCAACTTGCTTGAAGGGACACAGACTCTCCTGGACAGTTTCATCTCCATGGAATGGGTTCATGCAATATCCGGACCATAGATTTCTGTCGACCCTCTGAAACCGGTTGGTAAAGGCGAAGCCCTAGAGGAAGCAACCAACAATCCTCAAATGTAGATACCTCTGCCGGAGTAGCTGAGCGTGGTTGTTTGTCGAAAATGGGATGTGAAGAAGACGTGATTGGAGCTGTGCTTCTCTTGAACCTTTCGTACAAGGAGAGGGAGGATAACATATAGAGCCTGAAAATAGATTTGGAATCCGGAACGCTGTAATTCTCTCCCATTCGCGCTTCACATTAGGAAGAAGTAAGATCTCTAGTATTCAAACCCAACCCCAGCCCGGGTGAAAGTAGAAGGAATCTATGCATTCGTCATCTGTAGGTTGGCTTGACTGGCATCCTATCATAATCAGCATAGCATCCATCCTGGCAGGTATCAACATCATATCTCGATTCAGCATGAATCAAAAGGATCATGTATTATCTTCCGAGTGATCGTGAATCTAGTACCAGCAGAAGCTACCCAGAATATTAATCTACCAGCAGTCAACAAAGATCAAAAGCAGTAGAAGAATAATAGAAATCCACATGGTCAACTGTCCCTGGAGCATAGAAACTAACTATGTCCAAGGAGAACCGGATTCTAGCTATTCCTTAATGACATTGAAGGTGGTTGGAAAGTGTTGACAATCAAACTTGCTTTGTGAAACCCACAAACGCAAAGGAACGGGAGAAAGAGATAATGTACAGTTAAGATGAAGAACGAGACTAAGAACGAAGGAAGGGAGGAAGGAACTGAGAAGGAAAGAACGAGTGAATTAACGAAGAAAGGAAGGGAGGAAGGAGGTTAAGGTATACCACACTCCGAGACTAGTTAAGGGACTTAAAAATAATACCAAGCCGTTACACAATCATATATTCTCATCCGAAGTCAAGAACTTCAACACCGATTGCTCTCTTATACCAGACGTTCTTTTTTTCACCGAACGAGGTGGAAACCTAGCAAACGAGAGCAAACACCGATCACTTTCCTTTGGGCTGTCAACTGAATATCACAACAGATATTGGACAGTGAAGAGGAAGCTTTTTTCGCTAGATACTACTTCGAATCACTCACACCAGCCCGCAACATCAGCATCAATACATGCCTATTGCAGCACTTTCATACATTACGTAGCCCAGACTTATCCATTTTCACATCAGACATCCATTCATAATCAAAATCAAAAACGGTACCAAAAAAAACGCCATCAAAGCACTCATCAGCCAACAACGGATCTGTCCTTTTTCCTACAACACAACACTCTAGGTATTCACAGGCTTTTGTCTAGCCCAACCAAAAAAGTCATACACACAATATTCAAAACAATGGGCCCTCCAGTTTGCGATTATCCATAATCGTTATCCATTTTCACTTCGTCTCCTTAGCGCCCGCCTTCTTAGACTTTAGCACTTCCTTGATGATTTTCTCTACCTCCTGTTCACCATTATTAGCTATCATCATTTATGAGCTATGTGGGTGCTGCGGGGGACTTACATCAACATCATTCGTTGGGACTTTTGTCATCGTCACTCCAAAATATTGCTGGATGGTACTCAACTCCTGCCAACTCTTCTTGTCATGGACAAAACTGATGCTGACACCGACACGTCCGAATCTTCCAGTTCTTCCAATTCTGTGCAGATAGGTCTGCGGATCCGGTTGTCCATTTGAGTCAAGCGGGATATCATAGTTGATAACCATAGAAACGGTGGCAACATCGATTCCTCGGGCTAAGACGTTGGTGGTAATCAGCACTTTTGCTCTACCGGTTGTGAAATCGTCCATGACTCTGTCTCTGTTAGTGGCATCGAGGGCACCGTGAAGTGCGGCAACTTTGTGACCGTCTGCCTCCATTCGCCTTTGAATTTCGGCAGCCGAATCTCGGCGTTTGACAAATATGACAGAGGAGCCGACGGTGAGGATGTGGTAGAGTTCGACGAGAATACGGTATTTATCCTCCTCATTGTTGCAGTCCATGTAGAGCTGCTTGATACCATCGACAGTAAGCTCCTCCTGCTTTAGGGTGATCTGATTTGCGTTTGGCGCGAAACCGTTGGCGTACTCGACGACCTGGTCAGGGAAGGTTGCAGAGAACAGGACAATCTGTGTTGTTTTTGGGACAGTCGACTTCACGCGGATACATTGGTCTCCCAGACCCTGTTGGTCCAACATGTTGTCCGCCTCGTCAAGGACAAAGACACGCAGATTCTCAACCGGTAATTGCTTCCGTCGGATCATGTCGAGGACTGTTCCCGGAGTACCAACGACGATGTGGGCGCTGATTTTCTGCCCCCGAGAGATTGCGTTTTGAATCGCGAACTGTGTCTTAACACTGGTGAACTGGCCCATAGTTTCGACAACCGACATAATCTGTCTGGCAAGCTCGCGAGACGGCGCAAGGCAGAGCGCCTGCACAGTGGGTTGGGTGACGTCAACTCGAGTCAACATGGTGAGGACGAAAGCCGCGGTCTTTCCGGTTCCCGACTGCGACTGTCCGATCATGTTCGTTGGGGGGTCGCTGAGGAGTAGTGGCAAAGCTCGCTCCTGAATCTTGGAGGGCTTCTTGAAGTTCATGAGGTAGATACCATCCAGGAGCTCTTTGGAACTGGGGAAAGTTTAGTGCTAAATTCGCTGAGGCGGAATCGAGGCGGAAACGCACAGTCCCAGATCTTCAAATCGTCTAACCGAATACAAGGGACTATTTGGATCTCCTTGCATGTCGGCAAGCTTGACCGCAACTTCATATTGGCTCTCCAGCAGTTGCGTGACATCTGCAACTTCTGTGGCTTCTGCAGCTCCTGTGATTTCTGCAGCTCCTGTGATTTCTGCAGCTCCTGCAGCTTCTTCTTCTGCGTCTTCTGCCCACGAGGTAGAGGATGGGGCGGGCACAGCGGGGGCTCCGGGCTTCCAGACGGGAGCATCCCCACGGAGAGGACCCATACGGGATGCGAGGGAAGGGGGTGCAGACATAAGTGGTGTTGATGTGGATGACACGGCTCAAGAGTGAGAGTTGACAATTCCTTAATAGATAACTTTATGGATGAGCAGCGCTGAGGCGGGGTTGGGCCGTACCTTCTTCACTGGTGAGTGTTCGTCCAATAATATAAGTACTTCAGGTGTCGATGAGAAGAGAAGAGATGCTTGAACAACTCGCTTACTTTGGCGGGGTTGCGGCTCAAACTTTCTTTAGCGCAGCCTTCTACAAATCATTGAAAACCACGCCATAATTGAAAGTTCCAATATGTCGGGAGAAAGTAAAGTCAACTCTCATCTCTTTGGGAGTCACTCGGATGAGATGACTCGACGTTAAACATGACTCTTTGCACATTTTGAATCAGGAGTAGTGTCGAGTGATACAGAGCCATGCCAAGCCATATTCAGCCCCACCATCCTTCTCAATCCTCCCCACCTCACTTCATCTGCTGTGTCAACGCCAATTCATAGCAATCACAATGTCCTCTTCCGAGCCTCCAACAGAGAATATCGCCACTCTCTCCGTCAAGGATGAAACAGAGGCCCCCCTCGGGTGAGCTTGGCTCCTACCCATTCATTCAAATACTCATAACAAAATCTAGACCTGATGGCAAACCCCTCTCCAAGTCAGCCCTCAAAAAACTCCAGAAAGAGAAAGAGAAAGCCGAAAAAGCTGCCGCCCGAAAAGCCCAAGAAGATGCTGCTAAAGCTGCCCGCGAAGCTGCCAATGTCGATCATGCCAAAGAGTTCTATGGAAAGGCACCGCTTAATAACTCTGCCTCCCGCCCCAACCTCACCTACGCTCAGATTTCCGAGCTCTCCGCCGCCGACGATGGTAAGGAAATTATCTTCCGCGCACGCGTCCAGAATACTCGCGCTCAAGGCGCAAAAATGGCGTTTCTGGTGTTGCGACAGGGAATGGACACTATCCAGGCATTGGTACAAGTTGCCGGTGACGGTACTGTAAGCAAGCAGATGGTGAAGTGGGCCGCGAGCATCAATATGGAGTCGATTGTGTTAGTCCATGGCACCGTGAAAAAGGTGGAGGAAGAGATTAAGTCTGCGAGTGTTTCCGACGCTGAGGTCCATATCACTAAGATCTACCTTACTTCTGAAGCACCTGCACAACCTGCCTTGCTTTTCGAGGATGCCAGCCGCTCTATGCAGGAGGTGGAATCAGGAGAGGGAAAGTACCCCACTGTTCAATTGGTGACTAGACTCGACAACCGAGTCATTGACCTTCGTGTCCTTTCCAACCAGGCTATCTTCCGCATCTCATCGGGAGTTGGTCAATTATTCAGAGACTACCTGTTCAAACTTGGCTTCGTCGAGTTCCACACGCCCAAGCTTATCGCCGCCGCCAGTGAGGGTGGAGCCAACGTATTCAAAGTCACCTACTTCAAAACAGACGCCTTCCTCGCCCAATCTCCTCAGCTCTACAAGCAAATGCTCGTCGTCGGCGGTTTCGAACGAGTCATGGAGATTGGCCCTGTTTTTCGCGCCGAGAACTCGCAGACTCATCGTCATATGACAGAGTTCACAGGTCTCGATATGGAAATGGCATTCAATGAACACTACCACGAGGTCATGGAAGTTCTTGCCGACATGCTTGTAAACGTGTTCAAGGGCCTTCGCACACTCTTTGCCAAAGAGATTGCTATCGTTCGCGATCAGTACCCTATCGAAGAATTCAAATTCCCCGAGAAAGGTAGTGACGTACTAGTCCTGACCTTCAAGGAAGGTGTAGCAATGCTGCACGAAGCTGGACACACTGAAGTCTCCAACCTCGAGGATCTGAACACAGAGATGGAGCGAACGCTTGGAAAGCTTGTCAGAGACAAATATGATACCGACTTTTACATTCTCGACAAGTTTCCTAGCTCTGCTAGACCGTTCTATACTATGCCGGATCCTACCGATGACAAATACTCCAACTCTTATGGTACGTCCGAAGATGCCTTCTCGCTTATTGGAAACAGTTAACAAGTGTAGATTTCTTCATGCGCGGTGAAGAGATCCTTTCCGGCGCCCAACGTATCCACGATTCCGACTTCCTCGGCAAGCGAATGAAGGCGTTTGGAGTTGACCCCGACTCTCCAGGTCTCGAAGACTATGTTCAAAGTTTTAAGAATGGTGCTCCCCCGCATGCCGGTGGTGGTATCGGTCTGGAGCGTGTGGTCTTCTTGTTCTTGGGGTTGGGTAATATTCGTAGGGCTAGCGCATTCCCTAGAGATCCAATTAGATTGAGGCCGTAGATGATAAACAGGGATTATTGTTGTGAGGTGTTATGGGTGGCGGCGTTACATTTTAGGATGGGTTTCCCTGTGATGGATGTGGGATATCTAGATGTATCCAGCGGAAAACATGGAAACTACATAATCTCTGCGATCAAAACTCAAGAAGCGACAGGTGATGAGAGATGGATGGCCACGAAACTCCGCCTGTTCATATCAACATCTAGAGTACACTCACTTGTATAATTGGCCAGTAAATGCACCATCTCATGAGGTAGTTGTGCGAAGGCTACATACCTCTGCCACCACAGAAATATCGTCCGCCTGCAGAATGTAATTGAATCTGGCAGGTGATGTCACAGATCTCAGCTAATGGAATGTCAAACCATAGGCTCATCAATTTGCCTTCACCTCCAAGTCAGTCAGCAATACCTATTCCTCTCTAGACCGGGTTGTTTCAGAAATCATCGATTCACAAAGGGGAAGAAAGGTAGAGGAAGGGGAGGGGACGACGGGCACTATCATACTCTAGTTAGATCTAGAGTGAATACAGTATGATTAAGTAACAACAACCCTGCCGGCACAATCGCAGCTCCTGCCCTTTGCTTCGAGCATTTGGGACGAGAGGGATGTCTAGTTTGGGTTCGGTAACAACCGCTGGATATTCGGGTGTTCCATGGCCAACCCTCTAAGTAGAGGTCTCTGCTCGGTGGGCGTTTGGTGTAAAGTTGGGGGATGTTCTCCACGTCCACTGGAGGCTCCACGTTTATGCTATTCTCAGTTTACCGCCCCCGGTGGTCCATGATGGTACCGAAGACGGCGGGTTCTGGGATCGTGTGTCCTCTCGTCTTCAAAAATGCAGAATATCTTGGCCTTACGACGAGATAAGAAGTGTTCGCCTAACCTCCAGGGTTAGGTTTTCGGACAACGGCATTCTTGTAGGATTCTGATATCGGGCCCGCGTCCATAAGTTCGAGGCCTTTCTGTGTTAATGGTGTCAAGCACTAATATGTCTGCTTTCGGGATCCTGTTTGGGCTTGTACTCGAAATGGCAACCACCCCAAATGTCACTTCTCCCTGTTTGGTGAGGGGCAAACACCGGAACTGGCAACTGGATTCTTAATTGAAATGGCAATCTGATATACCTACTGGCATAATCCCAGTTTCTGGAGTCATGTGTCCGTTCCAGATTGAATACTGTCATAATCCTTAAATGCCCGGCGCTACGCAGAGCTGAGTCAACTTGAGTCTGCCTATAGAACCCGCCAGACTCACCAGGAGCCGGAGGTCTATTTACTCTACCTAACGGTGTCTCGACAAAATTGGCCTCGTTTTTGGTAACTTAGCCCCATAATTCGGTCTGTTACCTCCCGAGTATAGGTTTTCTGGAAATTTACCGGTTATCGCCATTCCATGCAGATGCTCAACCCTCACGGCTGTGGATCCCGTACGAGGGGTTCCTGGTTTGTGTAACCCTCGCTGATGCTGCTTGCTGACGCAGCCCAGCTCCCCCGATTTTGGAATCCCGTACGGATCTCTCACCCCACTGAGCCCTGGCTAGCAGGAAGTCTTCAAATACTGTCTTTGTCTGAACCCGTTTGAGCGAATCTCCGAATCAACGAAAAACTAAAGGAAAACATGAATTATTCCCAAACGCTAACCAGAGCCTTCGTACAGTGAAAGAGGTTTGCGAGGTCACGGTCAGCCCAAACCCCTCTCCTCGCATATAATACTGTAACCCTCCACCGACCCTAGACGGACACCTACCCCCCCCTCTTTAATTATAATTTTTTATCGTTTAAGAAATAATAATTTTCTAATGTACTTAAAGATGGTATAACTAATAAAAACCTCCCGGAGAACTCACACTTTTGCTAAGTTAAAAGTGTCTACTGTCTGTAGGACGGAGTTCTTGACACGACTTGCCGAAAGTTCGATTCGAAGATGACATGAAAGAGCTTAGGATGGACGAAAACTGAGCTTAATCCGTGGTCAACAACAGGTCTAGACTTACTGGGATGTTGGTCTCTCGGTTGTGTTAGTCGAAAATCAAGCATGATGTAATCAACCATATCGCCCGCGTCTATCCATTTCTTGTATCCAAAAATCTACTAGCGTGCCCTTGAATGTTGGATCCATCACGGAGGTATTCAATGCCGAATTTGTACGCAGGGATGTACAGGTCTATCCAGCCTTTGCCAGCCTCGGGGTCGGAACTACCGAACTCCGGGCTCGGATAGCAGTGCCCTTCCAAAACCTTATGTGCTGCGCAAAAGAATTCTTGGCCGTAGAGGGCTTCGGAGGGCGTTCTACAGGTTTCGGACGACCGGATCGAGGGGAGAGTGGTGCGTCAAACAGGCTCGACGGAACGAATCGGAGTAGGATTTCGAGTGAGCTGAAGGGGTGTCCTTTTTGGAGGGTTAGTTGAATGCGCGCGGGGAATTAGATGCCTTGCGACAATCCTAAAGAGAATTCAGTATACTGGATAGCCATTGAGGAATCTTACGCACCATTTATGAAGTGGTGACGGAAAGATATAACCCCGTATTTCTTCGCCTAGTAGGTCGGTACCAAGGACAGCCTCGTGAAACCCATCCCATTGAATAACATGTCTAATGTATTGTTTCTTGGGACTGACGGTACGTATCCAAAGGGTGCGCGGAGGAGTTGGTTCAACGCTGATGCGTAACGATCATCCATAAAGCAACTCCTGGGAGGAAGGCCGCGACCAAACGGAGACTCTCAAAGTAGATCGTAGAACCTGTTGCCCTAAATGTTACGGAATAAATATTGTTCGCAAGTGCTGGTTATTTCTAGTCCCTTGAGAATGTAATGTCTTCTGATGTCCTGTAACAGTCTCGTGAGTACATTCCTTGGCCCAAGGCGACGCATAGTTATGATACATACTCGATGCTTCGTCACCTCTCCAATGAGGCTGGCCAAGGCCCCAGCATGTCCGGATGTAACAGTATACACGTAATCCCGAAAGTCAACGCCTAAATAGGTCGATCATGGTGATAAGAAGTCATTTTGTCGAATATTTCATCAGCTTCTTTCGAGAGAGGTACAATCCCACCGCTTGATCCTTATCGGTCCCGTACCACTGGAGCTTAACGCGTTGGATACGGCTCAGAACAGGTAGTGTGATGGAGGGGATTTCGACTGGGTTTGATCCAGCACTACCGTAGGCGGCAAATAAGCAAACTAGGAGAGGCATGTCACCCGGCTAAACTATGAGCTTTAGGAACGTATTCCAAAAGTATTTGTCGTCTTTCGTTGTCTGTGCCTCGTCTACGAGAATAACTGTCGGAGGAACCATGGCGAGTTTCGATAGTGAACACCCCAAAAGCCGCTCTAGATAGCTTCGACTCTGAAGTTCGTTCATTGCTTCTGGCCACGTAGTGATCGAGATTACCCTCAAGGATGGGCATTGTACGCGGAGTTGTTGATGCAACAGGTTCAGCAACACTGACTTGCCACTTGCGGGAGTTCCCCTAACGTAGAGTATCTGGTAAACGACGAAGAAGTTCGGAGGTGACCGTTGTCCGCATCGACCAATCTAGCAGAGTTAGTGGGTTATCTAATTAAATCATAATTGAAAGAACCTACTGCTGTTGATAACAGGTTCCTGAGGCGTTGAGTAAGTTTCCCTGTCTGTGCCATGCTGGGAGAATTCGTGCTTGCAGCGGGTGCAAGGGGTATCTTCAATGGATCCTCCAGCTGAAGAGAACCATCCCTGCGGGCAGCTGCAAAAGTTCGCATTGCAGCGACCGCGGGTAATCATAACGGTTGTTTGCGGACTGTTGACTGGCGAAGAGACGGCTGGCGGGGAAACAGAGGTGGTCGATGAAGACGGAGAAGGGACTAGTGGGGCAGGGCAGCGGGCAGGTGGAGGAGCAGGACTTCTCCATGGCCAGACGACATGCCAAAGTCGCTGCATCGTGGTGGAAACGAGGTGCTATGCACTCGTTGTATGCTCCTGATTTGTGAATAGCCTTGCAAATAGCCCCCTGAGCGGTTTGTCTTCGAGGGTGGTGTATGCTCTGAAGTTTACTTCAGAGATAGTAGGAGACAGATTTGGTTTGCGAAGCTACTATGGAGGGTGGTATGGTGACGTAGGGCATGGTGAATTGCGGCTCTGCTCTTCCAGCGCGCAGGCGCAGAACTAGTTGCACAGTACCTGCGTAGGTGACGGATGTCAGCCTAGCGTGATACGGTGTGGTGTGAGACATGACTATGAATGACTAAGCACAACCATTTCCCGTCTGGCTCAAGACATGTGAGCTTCGCTGGGCTCAGGAATTAATATGAAGATTTGGTTAGCACTCTTGAGCGGTCGACAAAGTTTCACTTCCAGCTCTCCCTCTAACTGTCATTTCCATCTAGCTGTCATTTTCTTTCTCCAGCGCCCTTGCCATCTCTCGTCCACTCTCTCTCATTCACTCTTTCTTCCCCGCCAATGCGTAACTACTTTATTATTGCCAGTCAATGTTCCCTGCTCCCAGTCTCCGGTCTACAGGCTCCTGTACAGGCTCCTGAATTTCACTCAAAGATAGCACTCTAATCCTTGGCGCTATGCTTGGCGGTGCTTTGTAATCAATTCTGTGTTGCTAGATATGAAAATCTTCATATCAACCGAAACAGCATCATTAAGTGATATTAGCTAGCTATGCCTCTGAGCTTATGGGAACTTGGTGTTTCGTAGTCTATAGGAGAGTGGGAGATTCTTAGATATGAACTTGGCATATTCTCGAAGCGAATGATGGTGTATTTATGCTTTGAAATCCCTACTATATAACACGAGGACACGAAATTTCACGTAAATTTACCCAGCCGGGTGAGATATGGCGAGCTTGCAAGCAACACACGCCCGAAGGAGCTGGAGGCGAGTTCAGGCCAGCTTTGAGAGAGAACTAGCTGAAGTATGGAATCATTTTTCGGGGTACCGTGTGGTTTCCACACTGGTCGTGTAAAGATTATGCGCCAGATTTTTCTACACCGATCTGATAAGATAATGCAAGACTCATGCAGTTCAAATCACATCATCATCCTTGAGATGCCATCCATCGAAGTTCCCCACCAGGGACAGAATCTTCAAATTCCTAACCATGGCTACCGCAACTTTTTCCCCGGAACTCGGAGAAAATATGGCTCAGCGTCAGCGTGTGGGGCTAAGACCAAGACGGAGCGCATTGCGAATCCACCTCTGTGAGCACGCAATCCGCACAACGGCGGGCCCTGATACTTAAATAGTCGAACCCAAACTAAAACCGCCATCTCCCGCCGGAGTTCCCCCACTTGGAAACTTAGAACGTCTACTCCTACTTATATACGCTAAATTATTCTTTTTTTCCCCTCTACCGAAGGCTGCCCCACCTTATGTAGGGATAGTTAAGGGTTGGTTTAGATATCCTCGTCGTCAGGCACTGTCTCTCTTTCTTTCACAGTTTCTCTACATTTCTTCAAAGTTGTGATACCCCCTTCTTTGCTGTTCATACCAATTCAATATCATGTCATCTCTTCCGCAACCTCATGGTGGTGTCCTCAAGGACTTGATCGCACGGGATCAGCCTCGACGAGCAGAACTCTTGGAGGAATCGGAGAAGCTCCCGGCTTTAGTCTTGACGGAGCGGCAATTGTGTGATCTGGAGCTGATTCTCAACGGAGGATTCTCTCCGTTGGAGGGGTTCATGAATGAGCAGGATTACAATGGGTATATAATCTGCCTCGCTGGTGTGCAGCAAGTTACACATTTACTAAACATATTCTAGAGTTGTTGAGAATTTCCGCCTTGCCAACGGTGTTCTGTTCTCCATCCCAATTACTCTCGATGTCTCCCAGCGGCAGATCGACGAGCTAAGCATCAAGCCCGGCGCACGCATCACTCTCCGTGACTTCCGTGATGACCGCAACTTGGCCATTATCACTGTTGACGACGTCTACAAGCCAAACAAGTATGCATCCTCCGCGCTTGCATGAGATGAGTATTAATGTGGGGAAACAGGGACAAGGAAGCTAAGGAAGTTTTGGGAGGTGACCCAGAGCACCCCGCCATCAAGTACCTCTTCAGCACGGTGAAGGAGTTCTACGTTGGAGGAAAGCTCGATGCCATTAACAAGCTTGACCACTACGACTATGTTGGGCTGAGATGTAGGCTCTGGCGCTTCTTCTGGGGGGAATGTGGCTAACAGTGGGACAGATACCCCAGCGGAATTGAGGTCACACTTTGAGAAGCTTGGATGGACCAAGATTGTCGCCTTCCAGACCAGAAACCCCATGCACCGCGCACACAGAGAGCTGACCGTCCGCGCTGCCCGTGATCGCCAGGCCAACGTCCTGATCCACCCTGTCGTCGGTTTAACCAAGCCTGGCGACATTGACCACTTCACCCGTGTCCGCGTCTACCAGGCGCTGCTCCCTCGCTACCCCAACGGAATGGCTGCCCTTGGTCTCCTTCCCCTGGCCATGCGTATGGGAGGTCCCCGTGAAGCCATCTGGCACGCCATCATCCGCAAGAACCACGGAGCCACCCACTTCATCATTGGCCGTGACCATGCCGGTCCTGGTAGCAACTCCAAGGGAAAGGAATTCTACGGCCCTTATGATGCCCAGCACGCCGTTGAGAAATATAAGAGCGAGCTCGGCATTGAAGTCGTTCCCTTCCAAATGATGACCTACCTCCCGGATACCGACGAGTACGCTCCTGTTGACCAGGTCAAGCCCGATGTAAAGACGCTCAACATCTCCGGCACCGACCTTCGCCGTCGTTTGCGCACCGGCGCCACAATTCCAGAGTGGTTCTCATACCCCGAGGTTGTCAAGGTTCTCCGCGAGTCCCACCCTCCCCGTGCAAAGCAGGGCTTCACAATTCTCCTCACTGGATACACCAACTGCGGCAAGGACGCCATTGCCCGCGCCCTCCAGGTCACGCTTAACCAGCAAGCTGGCCGCTCAACAACCCTCCTGCTCGGTGAGCAGGTGCGCCATGAACTGTCGTCGGAACTCGGTTTCTCGAAGGAGGATCGCCACAAGAACCTACAGCGCATTGCATTCGTTGCGGCCGAGCTCGCGCGCGCCGGTGCCGCCGTCATCGCCGCCCCCATCGCGCCGTTCGAGGAGTCGAGAAAGGTGGCCAAGGCAACCATGGAAGCGTCCGGAAGCGCGTACCTGATTCACGTCGCCACCCCACTCGAGTACTGCGAGAAGACGGATAAGCGCGGCGTATACGCCAGAGCACGACGTGGCGAGATCAAGGGATTCACGGGTGTCGATGACCCCTACGAGATTCCATCGAACCCAGATTTGACGGTGGATGTGAGCAAGCAGAGCATCAGGAATATTGTCCACGAGATTGTGTTACTGCTTGAGAGCCAGGGATTGTTGGATAACGGACACTAGAGAATGAGAGGAGGGGGTGTTTTTGATACAGTAGCGGTGGGCGTCAGGCGGATCTACGTAACCTAGAGGTAGTGTTTTTTTCGGTTCTTTGCTTTTTTGGAAGGGAGTTTTGGGTAGTGTATAGTTCCTTCACGGAAGCCATCCATCGTGAGATGATGATGGGATGGAATGGAAAAATTAGGGTTTCTTTGGCCAAATCCAATCTTGTCCAAGTCGTAAGCCACTGCCAAAACTTACGGCTCAGCCGTGACGACGCATGGCTGTGCCACAGTTCCAGTACAATGGCCCTAGTTCTCCAGCCAATGCATAGGGTTTGTGATTCCCTAGTGAAAATTCACGATTCTCCAAACCGAGATGGCATGATAGTGGTATTTGTTTGTTTGTAATCATTTTGCATTCACCCCGAAGGGGTGCCCAGCTAAGTTACCACAAGCCGGCCGACCACTGGTGGTCATGGCATTTAATTAACATATTTTTATACCCCTGTCCATCGGAAAC
>Ga0307512_10001046_pt1 | contig 40563 bp, 43 predicted proteins | sample 14_EM_MG_FD_200267 | JGI IMG/M metagenome (GOLD analysis project Ga0307512, IMG submission 200267) | Populus trichocarpa ectomycorrhiza microbial communities from riparian zone in the Pacific Northwest, United States - 14_EM | ecosystem: Host-associated > Plants > Roots > Unclassified | place...
AATGCAAATAGCCCATCCATCCATCTATTTTTTTACACGAAGTCGTAGTCCTCGGCGCTGAGAGCTTTCCGCTTCTTCGCCGCTCCTCCAGTTCCCCCCCTAGCAGCAGTCTTAGCCTCTTCCGCTACGGCCTTCTTCGCAGCGGCTTCTTTCTGCATTTGTCTTGCCTTCCAGAGGACATCGTCCTGTTCAATTTCCTTGAGTACTATCAACACGCCGTGGTAAGTATTCATACTCTGCAGCTTACCAAAACGAAAAGGGAGATGCCCTACCTTCTTCCCACGCCTTCTCTTCCTGTTCATCACCCGTCCCCAGAATGCGCTCAACATCTACATCCTCATTCTTTCCCAAGCGCTCAATAACCTCTCGTAGTAATGCAATTCGCGTGTCCGCTTTTCGGACAAAATCCGCGTGATCGCGCTTCAGTTGTAGCTGTTGGATGGCCTGTGAACCGATCAGGAGAAAGATCCACTGGAGCTTCGTCAGCGCCCTCCTAGATTGTCGTCAATTACGGGAAGAATGTGCGCACTATGAAAAATGTAGCCGGGTTCCAAGGCTTTGATCCTGTAGCCTCCGTTTTTGCACCCTTCTTGTCTCCTGGGGGAGTTTTCCTGTAAGAGGGCCTGTAGGTTGACGGCTGAAGAAACCGGGGAAGGAATGGAATGTCACGGCGGCCTGCGGGGGCTTGTTCCACGTACTGCGCAGAGATGACATGGAATCGTGCTGTTCGGTAGAGGGCCTGTGGATGCGGCAAGTGCAGCGCTGGCACTCGGAGAAGCAGTCGTAAGCGTAGTATTGAAGCCATACGTATTTTGCTGAGAGGGTGACAAGAAGTTAAAAATAAGTGAGAGGCTCAAAAAAAAGAGAAGTCTATAGGGCCATCTTGCTTAGTTGCCGTGGTGACCAGATGACCCTTGCTGGTTGTCTTCGTGTTGTCAATCGGAGCTCTCCCACCAATTTACCCTTCAGCACCCCATCTCTCGCAGCACTCCCGCATTCCCTCCCAGAACCTTACGAAGACTAGCCAATTGAATCATGATGATGGTACGAGCTATACTTCTTCTTGTTGCAACTACTGATATTCACGATGCTCACCACCACTAAATGTAGTCACTACAGTCTTCGTACACTCGCACAGCAAAGCCATCACCTCTTTCGTACCTCTCCCCAGCATCCAATCCGTTGGGCAGCCCCCGTATCATCCGTCGTACGGCCAGTGGTGCCCTAAACCAGCTCTCAGCCGTGCAAATCAGCCAACTCAAGGAGTCATTTACACTGCTTGACAAGGACGGTAATGGAGTCATTTCACCTGATGACCTAGGGGCGATGCTTGCGTCTCTTGGTCTCGACTCATCGCCTACAACAATCTCTCAACACCTCGCCTCTGCTCCCTCGCCATTCAATCTTGCCTCCTATCTCACGCATCTATCACAGCATCTCAGTCTGCTCTCGCCTGCTGGAGACCTGCTGGCAGCTTTCGAAGCATTCGACGAAAACGATGATGGTATTGTGGATGTAGAGGAGCTGAGAAGTGCATTGACGGGGATGGGAGATAGGATGAGCCATGAAGAGGTCGATAGGGCACTGAAAGGATTTACCAGGAGACGAGGGTTGAAGAGAGGTGGTGGGGGTGGTGAGGAGTTTCGGTATAGGGAGTTTGTCGATTTGCTTGCGGGGAAGGCGGCGGATGACGAGGATGATCGGGAAGAGTAGGACTTTTCCTACTCCGGAGACCAAGACGAGGAAAAGTAGAGAGATGTGGGTGGCGGGAAACTATCAGGCAGTTTCCATGCTGGACATTCCGCTTGATTTTTCTGTTTTATTACTTTGGTGTAGGACTGGTTATGCGATTGAACTGGGATGAATTAAGCATTGATGATTGCTTTCTTGTTGTTTCTTTATGTGTTTATGTTGCAAGACTTTTTGTATGATAACTAGTATACTGTTCTCAGCCCAAGTAGGGCTTGATTGCACACCCACTCCTGAGCTGTTTGTAGCCAGATACATAGACCATCACCCATAGAATACCTCTACGTTGTTTGACGTGATTGTTACACAACACACGAATTTGGCGGGGTGCGCCTACGATAAGATCTTTGTTCTTCTTCTCATACTTATCAATTCACAGCTGGAATTCCCTTACTCTTCTCTCAATTTTCGGCACAAAGAATGTCTCCGGTCATACGAGTGCCTCCTGCGGCTGTTGTTGATCTCTTTCACTGCCACATGTGGCGCAAACAACGTCGCTACGCGCCTGAAAGCTTTGCAGTTTTCGGCACGATAGTAGATGATCCTAAAGACCACCGCTTCCGACCCCGTTCCGGCCATCGCCTGTCGTTCATTACTCCGTTCTTATATACCAGGGGCTTCCGGCGACAAAACAACATGGCGCGACGGATAGTCCGAACATTCGTCAAGGTCACTTTTCTATCGGGTATCCTCATCGCGTTCCTATACTTTCTCGACTCCCGGTTCAGAGTGCTTCCGAACACCGTCCATTCTGGAATCCACTACCTTCTGCCAGAACATCATACCGGAACCATCATCATCGATATTAGCTACTTACAATGCATGCGCCTGAGCCCCTGCACCATGGACGCCCAGGAAGGGTGGGCTCAGATCGGGAAGGATGTGTTCTTGGGCGGTGGGTGGGTTCAGCACGGCTTCATCAATGTTAAGCGGAAGAAGGAAGAAGAGTACTTGCCCACTAGCGGAGAGAAGGTCGTCGTGGACGTCAGAATCAGTCGCAAGAAGCCGGATCCGAGTGATGGCGCTGGAGACAAAGATGTGGAGTGGGAGAGCAGGACAAATGATATTTGGATCAAACGCCAAAGCAGGATGATTGACTCTGCGATCACGGCGGTGGACATACTCTTTGGACCCGATGCGGTGGAGGTAAGGGAGGGATGGCAGCTGAAGGAGAGCTCGCTCAGTGTCGGGGAGAGCCCGAGAATAACGGTACGGCGAGGCGCTGCAATTATACCCAAGAAGGCTTCGGTACAGATGAACAAGAATCACATGTTGAAGATTATACAAGTCTCTGGTATGCCTCCCCTATCTCCCAGGGTTTGTAAAGGCTGTGCGTGTACTGACCGAGTGACCGGATAGATCTGCATCTGTCTACAGGCGTCGGAAAATGTCGAGATCCGGAACCTGCGGATACGGCAAAGAACTGCGAAGCCGATCCTCGAACCCTCGAGTTCATCCGTAAGATTCTGGATGACGAGATGCCAGACATTGCAGTGTTGGGCGGGGATCAAATCAACGGTGACACCGCGCCGGATATCCAAACCGCGCTCTTCAAGTTTGCTGAACCCTTCATCTCGCGCAAGATCCCATTCGCAACCATTCTCGGCAACCACGACGACGAAGGTAGTATGACGCGCAAGCAGATTATGGAGCTTACTGCATCGCTGCCGTATTCCCTCTCTGAAGTCGGCCCGGAACTGGGGCCCATCACAAAAGACAAGAAGGGGCGCGAAGTGCGTGAGGGTGGCGCAGGGAACTATCTCGTCGAAGTTAAGGCGCATAACAGACCTGAGCACTCGGCTGTCACACTGTACTTTTTGGACACGCACTCTTATAGCCCTGACAAGAACGTGATCGGCTACGACTGGATCAAGCCATATCAGATCGACTGGTTCAAGAGCGAAGCCGAAAGACTAAAGGATGCACATAACAAGTACTCATTCATCCATCTAAACATGGCGTTTATCCATATTCCCCTGCCAGAGTACCGTCTAGAGGGTGTCTCAATAGTAGGAGAGAAGCAGGAATCTCCAACAGCACCAGTGCACAACTCAGGCTTTAAGGAAGCACTAGTGAATGCCGGGGTGATGGCAGTATCGGCTGGCCATGACCATGCGAATGACTACTGTCTCTTGAACCAAATGTGGATGTGTTATGCCGGCGGTAGCGGCTTTGGCGGATACGGTGGGTATAAAAAGTACAATCGCCGGGTCAGATTGTTTGAGGTCAACGGCGATGCAGGTCAGATCAAGACGTGGAAACGGGTAGAATACAGCCCGGAAGGAAAGTATGGAAGGCTGGATGAGCAGGTGATTGTTCGAGGTGCAAAGATTGTTTCTCCATCATCGGCGTGATTGCTGGGAGTGTTAGGGACCGCGCTACCATCTGTTGGAAGGTGAAAGCAGATTTGTATATTTGATTTTCTTTTTTAACCATGGCGTTTGTATGGATTGTTTCATTTATTCTGGGTAACTACTTATGTCGCCGGTTCTTGCGTTTGTTATATGAAATCTGATTATTGGCTGCTGTGTGATTGAGGAGCGGGGGAGAATCCGCTTCCAACAATGACCACTACTTCACCAAATCAACCCCGTTTGAGGCAAGTAAGGGCGAAAAATGAATGTCAACACATAGCTGAATTCAACTATACTACATAGTTAATACATGGCCGAACCATGCTCTCAGCCGTCAACGTTGTTTTTCCTTAGTTCTGAACTACTAGCTCTAGCTTCACTTTGAAGTTAGAGCAACGGCTATCATTCCAAGTGGGGTTTCAATGAATTCTTCGATGCGTGTATTAAAAAATAGGAGAGAGTGAAAGCAAGGGCGACCTAAGTGTGAACCGTAAGTGGCGAGTGATATCAAAAGCAAGAGCACCACCACCATCCCCAGCAGCAGCCCGGAGGAAAAGGAGAGCAAGCAACCTGAATGAATCGAAATAAAATCAGCGCCTAGCCTCCTTACCCAGATGTCCCAGCAGACCCTCCCGAATGGCCGTCTCCATGACCTTACTACCAAACCGAACCCGATTTCTACCTACCGTGGAACCGCAGCGAAGATATGATAGTCTAGAAATGTCTGTGCAGCACTGTCGCTCCTACAGTGCGCATAGAATGTATAGTGTTCGATTTCCCCATGCTCCAGTAGCCCTTTGCACAAGGTCTGCAAATACCGTATCAGCAGTAGGTGTTACAAAGCTGGAAAATACGCTTTAACGTGCTCTTGAACTCCGCCGGAATGATCCTATCGGAGACAAAGTTGATGAGGGACTATGGGTCGGCAGTCATCTTTGCGATTAGGAGCTGGCAGAGAATTTCTAGATCTAAACGAGCAATGCAGTTGGTATCATCGATCATGAGAGTAGGTGAACGACCATGTTTGTGCTTGTAGCTCCTCGCTGCCTGGGTTAAATCATTAAACATCTTGACCAACACATTAGCATCCCACCCCGCTTAGGACGTCAAATATTATCCTATTGAAAACGGCATTAGAGATACCAGAACCAGCTGGACACCATCCAATAACATCCGCAAGTGTCCTACAAAACTATTCCGCAAAGTCCTTGGCCCAGTATTTGAAGAGATATAGATAACCCCAAAATTCTCTACAGAAACTGCCAAACAAGAGTGAACTTTCCAGTGCCGTGAGGACCGATCAGAGAGTAATAGTTTCCCCGGTGAATTTTTATCGATAATGTCCTTGATCATCTCCTTAGCCTGCGGCCTATCTAAGATAGCATCGTGTATACTCCCGGCCGCCGATTTGGTTTCCGAAAATACTGCGTGCTGCATCTTCTAGGACCTGCACTTCTCATGCAACCATAGCGTAGCGAGTTGGTAAAACCGGCAGTATGTAGGAGAATGGCCAAAAGCCTAATGACCACCCTTCTAGACGGTGTGTTAGCAGGTCACTCGCAATGATGAACATGATAGATACTAACGTAGGCTTGGAATCATTAGTGGTAGCCTCGGAACCGGCCTCGGTACACTTTGCGTCAGGATATCCGCGAGCACTGAAGGGAGTGGCTGTAGCCAAGGTCCAACCGCGGGCTACTCGGACGGATACCGGCGGGGACCGTGGGGCAGCCGCTGATCAGAGTGAAGTACCTGATGGGGATCGTTTTGCGCCAAAGCGATGTGCACACGGTTGAGTATGCAAATCATGACCCAGGATGTAGGTTGTTGGAAAGTCAAGATCTCCGCAATCTGATGTGCTGAAGTTTTACTTATACTTGCTGTCGAGTGAGATTCTCATGATGCGAGACGAATTTCGTGGCTGGCTGGGGGATTTCCATAATGCAAGTTCTACCATTACCACTTTATTTTGAAAGTAACCCCCTAGCTGTTACCGATAAGTCTTTTAATTCCTTCTGATTGCTGGCAACCTTCCCAGGCATCGGGGTCGCCCGCTTGAAGACACAATTGACTCTAATCTAGAGTAACCCCAAGTCCAGACCAACACCCACCACAAGGAAATCCCAGTGAAAAGACACATACATGCTCATGATAGGGCCACAGATCACCATTAATATTCCTAACCGCACCAAGAACAACCAAAAAGAGTCACCCTCTCATCACAAATCCAACTCCATCCCCTCCGCCTGGACCGCAGTCTGTACCTCCTCAACAGCACCCTCAAACGCCACCCTCGGTTCCTCTAGCCTCTTAACAAGCTCCCTCATCTCCTCCCTCTGCCTCGTAATCTCCTCGACACACTTATCATTTGCATCCCTAGTTTCCTGCAACATTCCCAGCATCCGTTCCTGTGCCGCGCGCAGTAGCGGCGTCAGATGCGCCGTGACAACGGCAGTCGGGGGTAGCGTCGACGGCGCAACTGGCATCTCACCGGGGCGCGCAGATCGCTGGCGCTGCTCCGCCTCGGTGAGCATCCGGTCGAGCGCGTTGAGTTTCGCGATGACGTTTCGTTCTTTGAGGATTTTATCGAATTCAATCTTTCCCCCCGTGTCAGTGTGTTTGGGGGGAGGGGGGGAGGGGGGGGGGAACATTGGATTTCTCTTGGATATTCTTGACCATAGCGGCGTGGAGGCCGTGAACGATCTGTGGCTGGCGCGTGGCGGTCGTAGGGAAGCATTGCGCGAAGTTTTCGTAGTTTACCGTGGAGATGGTTTTTGAGAGTGCTTTCTGGAAGACGGTGCGCAGACGCTGCGAGCGTGGGCCGTCGGGTTCTTGGGTTGAGGGTTCGGGTTCTGGTTCGGGGGCGGCGGCGGAGGTTTCGGGTTCGACGGCGACAGCTGCGGCGGAGGATTCTTGGTGGAGCTGTTGGGAGGCGGAGGCGGAGGTTGGTTCTTCTGGTGGTGGTAGTGGTGATGGTTCTGGAGGTGGATCGGGAGTTGACATGGTTGCTAACGTGGAGGGGAGACGCGTTGAGGGACGATAACTTTAACGTGTTTTAGATCAGCCACATACACGATCGATCACGGGCATTGTGGCTGAGCAAAGTGGGTGGCCATTCCGATTGATTGCCTTCCTGTGGAAGAAACCGAATTTGCAATATAGCCTACGTAGATCTTGAACATTAAGCTGCTGTTACGATTGGTGGAAAGCATCGTCAACTGGTCCATGTATCGCCATGTACTTTTCGTTGCTTTGATTAGCGCTGTCTAAGGCCGACTTCTAGCTTGTGAGCGATATTCTCAGCGTAGTGGGTATGCGAGACGCCAGGTGTGGACATTTCGGTAAGGTGGAGCTGATCCTGAGCTGGCGAGATCGTCCGCGCACAAGACTGCATGCAATCTATGAGTGTTCTACAGCTGCGCGTGTGCTGCTGGAGAGGAGGTCCAGATTCGAGGGGTTATTACCTTGTGGCAAGCTACAACAAGAGGGAGGATAAGTCCATAAACCTTCAACTTGAATGCCATACTCAAGAACATTAATGCACCTGTTGGGCTCGGCTTCGAGTACCTAGCCTAGTACAGTAGAAAGGAAGTAGCGCACGACCACCATCATATTATCACAATCTCGAGCAAATACATACTAGACATTCCACACATCCGTTACTATATTACACGACCCTATAATCTCATCTGATCTACGTTATATCAAGACAAAATTCAAAAAACCATTAAATAACGCCAGGCCATCTTACGCAAAGCAAAAATCACCAACGGTCTAGGTATCATATCACAGAAGCTCGCCCCGCGGCGTCCCCTGCATTGAAGTAATAGGAAAAAAGAAAACGCCAAAAACGCTTAATCCAAGTCTATGTGTAATCACGAATAAAAGTTAAGAAAAATGACGACGGGGGTTGGGGGTGGATGGCAAGCATCCAGCCGCCACATAAGTGAGGGGTATGTGCGGGTAAGTCAATACCCTAAGAACCACGACGATCAGCCTTGAGCGCAGCTCCAGAATTAATGGTAGGTAGTGTAGCTACTTGCTTAGAATGTCGACCAGCTCCAATCTCTTGGAACGGACCCAACATAACTGCCGACCTTTCCAGCGAGCCCAGCCACTCCATCGCCAGGTCTCGGAATGGGCTTGATGCCCATACCCATTGCACTGATTCTCGGCGGAGAGCCTGAGAGTGTAGAGCTAGTAGAGCTAGAGCTCATGGACTCTGTGCGGCGAGCAGCGCGAAATCGTTTGTACTCGGAATAGCAGGAGCTGCAGACTCTTGAAGAAATACCCTGGGGGTGGACACGGTTGTTCTGGTTCAGGGGGAGAAAGTGATAGGCGTGTTGCGAGCAGAAGACATTGCCGCATCTAAGCAATTAGTTAGTGGGCGAGTGCGCAGCAGTGGCTAAGTAGTGGTTGAACTTGCCTCCGGCAATGATGCCGACGAATGTAGAATGAGAACTGCTTGATACATGTAGGTGAGTCGCAGACGGTAGCTTCAGCATCTGGCTATGAGCACACAATATTGTTAGCGAATCACGTTGTACAGTACAAGCACGCAAGAGGAGTACAATGACTCGTCAACCCATCCAGGTTCACATATAACCCACTAGACAAGGAATAGCACAAGACAAAGCGGTTCTTAAATACCTTCCAGTGCGCTCTCTTCGGCGGACCCGTAACCCTTCCCGCATCTTCCTCCTCACAGATATCATCACCGATCGCGTCTTCGAACTCGTCCTCGAATCCAGCCTCTCGCTTCAAATCACCAAACATATCCGAATTCATGCTCTTAGGAGAGGTCGAAGGCGATGAGGAGGCGGTATTGGGACGACTGACGTGATCGATTGCGCGTAGGACGGCGGGACGGTAGAGAGGGGATTTGGGAGGATGCAACTGGCGACATGGCACTACAATGTGTTGATACCCAATTGCAGTTCCCGGCGGAGAAGTTTGCGGGGACGAATGGGTGGAATGGGTGGAATGGGTTGAATGAATGGACTGAGTGCTCATACGTCGCACTGGTGGTTGCGGTTGGGCGTACATTGTGTGATTCGCAGGTAAAGACAGCAGCGTCGGCGATAGTGATTGATAAGGTGGTGTGAGGTAATCAGCAGGAGGTCGGGGAAGATGAGAGAGGATAAGGAAGAGGAGGAAGAGAGGCCGGCGAAATGGTAAAATGAAGGGAACGGGGGAGCTGAGTTTATGTTTCTGGACAAGCAAGGAGGTAGTGGTGAAAACAGCCGGAGGAGGGGAGGTGTGCTGTCGCGTGTTATCGCAGGACAGGAGATACCCAGGTAGGTAGGTGCACACAGGCTTCAAGGGATCTAAGCTCGCATCGATTCGAGGGCGGTGGACAGAGAGTTTAACTGGAGGAGGAGGGGAGGATAAGAGAGGAGGGAGGCAAGAGGAAGAAGGGGGGAAGAAACGGAAAGCGGGAGAGGCGGGGAGGACTTGGAGGGGAAGCGGGACGGTCAGTGAGGTTGCGATGGCCTTCCATTCTCAGACGGTGTCGAGGGCATCACACACTAGAGTAGAGCCATAGAACTGCAGCGCTTCAGCAGTGGCATCGTCTCCGAGCGCGCTCGAGTCTGGGAACTACTTCGCAGACGCTCCAGTTCTCCCAGAGCGAATTCGAATACATGGTGGCACATTATCTGGTCGAGTGCCCCAGCCAGTGCGCTAGGACCCAGTAGGAAAGCACGTACATAAGATAAGGCTTCCTGCTGTGATTGGCTAGCCTGGGCAATCCGTCGCGTTTTATCGGAACGCCGCCACTTTAAAGTGCTTAGTATCTACAAGTACTTCTTAAGTGCATTCGGATGACCACCACCAGCATGCAACCTGGAGTTCCCGGGTTCAACGTCAGTTTCGATTTCGAGGGAGCTACAGGGTACCAGGCCGTGCTCGGCAGCCATCCGATATGGCTGGTGGTCAAAGGTTGTCCAAGACCATGGTCTGGGAGTTTTAGAGTGCCTCTGACGATTCGCTAATCCAGACAGCCCCGATAGCGCCCCATTTTCCCTTCGAACAACCGAAATATTCTGGAAGAAATGAACTTTCGGTGATGTGGATTGTTCCTTTCAAACCACAGACGGGTTGGCAGTCGAACGCCGCCCTATTTTCATGTGATTATAGAGTTCTCATCGGAACAACCCATCTGCACCCGGATGCTGGTTACAGTGGAGCAGTTGGGGTGACCGGGTCGGCGGGTGAGGCGACTGCGTTAAAATTGGCAAGGAGACATAACAAAAACTGGGTTCTGGCCATGCTTGAGTCCAATTCTTTAATTACGGACTCCATTATTCCAGTCAATAACGCAAGAGGGAGGCGAATATCAAAACGGTTACATTGTTCACGGAAACGGGATCTAGTCAGTTTCACCATCTCAATCGATCAACAACTGCATCGAATTCCTTCGCGCCAGAGTAACGGCAAGCAGAAAACCCCACAAACCCCACAAGTTCTCGCCACTCGAACTACCTTTTTCGGTTTTAAGGTTCGGAGATTACCTAGCAACTTCACGAGCATTTCCGATCAGTGCAAAACCACGATACATCCAGTGCTCCCAAATTATGGTCCAAAAAAAACGGCCAGATGATTTCATCGTGGTTCACACCCGGACGCTTGGCTGCCGACCAGCAGCATGTCGGCCACATAGTGGGGGTTCTTGCTGAAGAGGATGTGGGTTGCATCAACATCAACATCGATGTTGTGGGCGAGATCGACAAATTCGCCCGCAGGGTTAGGGATGGGTAATCTTTCGGCCCACTTCACTCGTTGGCCTGGAAGTCGATGATTGCATTAAGGTTGGAATGGACCCGTAAACTAAAGCAGAAGGTTATTGGGAACGAATTCTGGGGCTGGAAGCGTTTAGCTGCAGCAAATCGTGAAGATTTAACGAGGCTCGAAACAAGGACAGCAATTATTTCCTCCTCACCAGGTCCTGAAGCTATATTAATGTAGGACAGGACCGCCACGAGAGTACCAGACCGTGGGATGGATACCTTGACTGACAAACAGCCCCCGAACCTTTTTCTTAGTTCCAAAGACTGCAGTTAGTATTATGGCCGCCGTAGCTATTGCGCCATATCTTATGGTGGTAAGTTCACACCTCCATTGATAAAGTATTGGTACATACCAACCACAACTTTGTCTGCTCGGGGCTGAAGTAATCACTCGAACCTCCAGGCCATACTGCTGCGTACTATAGTCAGAAATATTCCTATTCCCCCATACGCAGAAGAGGCGCAATGCAGAGTGGAGCATACCCCCGAAGACAAGAGTGCACTGATCCCTTGCTAATGAATGAATCTCTGCTGCCTGCCGCCAGTGCGCAAAACATGACACAATGACGACGTGATCCACATCCATCTTCCTTTGCAATTGTCGATCAGGCTGGCGACCGTGAATTCCACTCTGCGAAAGATAAGGCAAACCCGCTGAGTCGACCGAGCTGCAGATCCAACAACTCCTAAATTCACGTATCTAGCCGTCGATGACAGAATTATATACCCAGCCCGGAGGTCAGGAAGTGATCGACTACTATGACATCTATTTGCGTTGTCTTGGACAAATGAAGATCATTGTTGATCACCCAGCTCCATGACGTTCTCGACGGTGAATGCCGAAATGCTGGGCCGGTACCGATACTCAACCACCAGACACAGTAACTCAGAATGATGGCCACTAGGATAGCCTACTAATATTATGGTTACTAATCGGCGCTCTATTGCGATTTCAACCGCGTCCCACAACTGACTCGTCCATCACTCTATCGTGAATACTAATCGCAGAGTAAATCCCGTCTCGTAAACCCTAAGTACTAACCACTAACTTGACGTGGAACTTCTGGTGGGTAATTGGTGAGAATTCAGGTAGAAATGGATCTTCAAGACAGAATAATACCATACTAGGCATAGTGATCTCCGCACGAAAAATAGGTAGATAGATTTAGAAGCACTAGATATTGACGATCAACAAAGACTCACTATTAGCTGCCTTTCTCCTTGAGCGTTAATCGAATCCTTTATCAAGGGTCAAGACCCCCGCATCATGTCACTTCTAGGCATTCTCCAGGTGCAGTATCGAGTCGTTCCTGGTGGCTTCCCAAACCGGTTCCTCTTCCTCCCATCTCCGTGTTGACGCGGGTAGATGGGTCTGTGAGGCGTACCGGTAGTTGCCTTCCCTTTTTGTAACGAATTACAGGAATTACACATATTAAACTGCGCTCGGTAAAGTATGAGGCCGGGGATTTTCATATGTCCAGGCAAAAAGAATACCGGTAGTTGGCATCTGTAACTACTTGCTCGGCAACAAGAGATTCTGGGAGCGAAAGCAAGCTAGAAGTAGGAGCGGATAGATTTTTGGTATTAAGTTGGCACCCAGCAATTGCATCTCCCCGGTTTATTGATTGCCGTGCAGTTACCGTGCTGGAACTGCAAATGTGAGGTTAACGTTGTTACGTAGTTAAAAATTAAAGCTCCTGGTATTTATCCCGTATGTATGCTGCATTATACCGGTACCTATGGAAGATATCCGTAATAAGTCGACATTTGGATTCCGAATGCTGGAGTTCTGTTGGGCAAACTCCCATCAAATCTGAGCTATTCCGGTAATTGTGTATATACAGCATACATGTGGTTATAAATGACAGGGCTACGTTGTTATTGTGTTATTAAGTCTGACGAACACATATTTATTTCTCGACTTTTGTTCGGTTCGACGAACCTTTGTTGATTCACCCCAAGGACAAGTTTCTATTACAATAAAGTGACGGGACGATGGTTTTCTAATGCTCTCTACAGTTTGAAGTTAAGCACCTGGGCGGGTAGGCACTCGCTTTGGGGTAGTCCGCCTTGTGTCCTAACTACCCTTTCAAATCCCAGTATTGAATACCTCGATCCACCTCTGACATACATTCACAGTTGCCCGCTCTACTGGTGGCATACTTCATTGCGAGCGTAAAATACTTGCCCATACTATCAAGAACGCGACCTATTGCTAGAACTACTTAGTGAGTAGTGCTGCTCGTCGCCGATCACATACGTTACCCTAACCCGTAGTGCGCGGAGTCCAAAGTCCTGTCCAAGAACTGTCGCAGAGCTTGTCCAATGGGGTCTTCCGCAAATGCGATGGTACAGAGTACATATACGTTTCTAGCGGCAGGTACTTGGATAATAAGCTGATTGGAAATTAATATAATCTATGTAGAGGCACAATATCCAAAAAATCTGTTACTCGTCCCGCGTGCATACTGCACACGGAAGATCTCCGCAATAAACTGACATTCTAAGTCCCAATTCTGGAGTACTGCTGAATAGACACCTCTCATATCTGAGTATTATGGTAATCGTTTATATACAGCATGCATGCAGAATGGACAACGCATGCTCTTTTGATATTGTAATACGACGTTGTACTTTGTAATACCTTCACTTTGGACGACGTTATTTTGGACAATAGGAAAAAGGTGGTAAGTTGGTTAATACCGTGAGGATAGGAGGGGTACAGCGTTGCTCGCATCCTTGACGACTTGCTCTATATATCACGAAGTGTGGATGAGATGGGGAGGTTTGGTTTTCACCACCGTGCAGTGAAGTTCGGACGTTACTGGTTCAACGACACCGTGATCAGCATACTGGAACAAACCAAAGTCTGGCTTTCGCCATGGTTAATGAGTAAGCGGAGGAGCCGGTTGTTAACAAGTTGACCGTAAAACTTAGAGTGATATCTTTCGCCTCGGTTATATGGTAGTATAATTGTGAGACAGTCCATGCATAGGTTTGTGAAGGTATAGTAAGATAATCTGTAGCGAATTTTGTGTCTCCTGCAGTAGAGGCAACAGAAAAGTGACAACATGCGCATTCTTACGATTGCGGATGGCTGCAGCAGAAAACAAAACATCAGAACGACTCAACCAGCCCCACTCTTATTCAGCTTCTCCAGGAATTCCTTAATCTTTACCTCGACTATTGTGTCACGCAGTACTAGGTAGCCGAACACGATCTTTCACTTTTTCTCACACGGTCGCTAAGTGAAGAAAGAGAAAGAGAATTAAGGAGGCCTAACAAGTAACACCAGAGCATTTCCATTTCGATTCTGTCGTAGGGATCCACCAATCATCATGTACCCGATGACGTTGTGGACCTGAATGGCGTCGCGGCCAGTCATCCCAAGCGAACCACTAGCGGCTCCAGCCAGGAATGACCCTAAGCCATCCTTTTCGTCCAGTAGCCCCGTGCTTAGGATCTTCGGCAGGTAATAGGCAAGTGTTGCATGTAATAAGTAGAGCTGCATGTAATATGTAAGTGCTGCGTATACGGACCCGGGTAACCCGATCCTTGCAACAAAAGCAAAGGTTATCCAGATATTTGAATCGGCTATACTTTGTGTATGACAAAATAGCAACAATAGAACGAAAATACTGAGTTCTCAGCCATAAATTGAGCTCTTGAGGCTAGTTCAAGTCTTTCTCTTTGACCGAATGAGTAAACGTATTTGAAATCTCCTTTGCCGCCGTTTTTTCTCTGCAAATCCGCAAATACCCTGAATAGTCTTTACTTTCGGCAGCCCGGAAAACCGCCAGTTATCGTCGAAGCATAGTCAGGGTTCTGGAATTGAATTCACTCGTCGCCGATATTAATTGGTCGTCTACTTCATCGCTGTGCTTGCACGCAGGCCATCCTCTCAAGTAAGGAATCTACTGCCAATGCCATCGCTGGAAACGGGGCAGTTTGCACAAGCTGCTAAGATCGATGGAGGAGGCATCGGAAGCATTTCGTGTAAGGGCATTGACGTTAGTAGAGTTCCTTCCATGAGATAGTTGGATATATATCGACGAAACTTATCAAAGCTCCAGCTGTCTACCTTGTGTTTTAATACGGTGATAACATATCATGGCCAAGCTTGCGTGATGCGGACCGAATCCTTTCGGGTTTCGGCTGGTCCTTGAAATATGTCGCAGCCTACTCCTGTTGCTTGTTTGTGTCGGTGATGGAAGAAGACATTGCTTAAGCTGAGAAGGTCAATGAGTCGTTGCGGAATGCGGGGTCCATCCGTAGGTTGCTTCCCTTAACCCAGCAACAAGCAAAGTACCGCTCTATACTTGAAACAATGATCGCTAAGTGGTCAGCGCGTCTAATAGTAGTCCCTAAATTAGTGGAATCTCAGTGGAATCTTGTTGCGCAGTAGTAGGAATATGTTTCTAAGATGTAAATGGCCAGCCTAGGGGAATAGAGCCTGCGCTAGTAGTTAACCTCGGAGGCTTGAGACGGAGGCACTTATAGCTAAAGTGTTATCAAAAAGCTAAACGAGCTGGCGGGTCAGTGATTCCTCCGAGTATGAATAGAAACTCTCGACGGAGGATGCAACATTGGAGTGCCGCACCGACTCGTGAGTTTGTATAGATGTGAGCTCAGAACAAGCAGCCATGTGGAGGCTGTTAGGGCAACAGGTAGACGATTTCGGGAAGTGCCGGCTACATTGCCCATTAACTTGAAATAACAAGACTGCCGAATAACAATCCTTTGCCGCAGTATATGGGGCCGGCCATTATTATTCAACCCGTCTTTCAATCCTGCTGTCGACTAGTAGCACGAGAGGTAACGAGACCCTAGCACATATCTCGTGGTTTAGGGGTTGAAGGTAGCGCAGAAGAGCGTGAGCTAGACCTCGGGGTTGCACCCGTAGTCCTTGCACCTAAAATCTATCAGCCAAATCGCGTTATACATGCCATATTACTCCAACTGCTGCCCAATCCACACTCATTAAAATGTGGTAGGATATTATAACGATCCCCCTGCTAAACTCTTATATTGTTGCTCAAGACCAAAATTTCCCGTCTTCGCCTTCCGCTGTGCTTCAGCTGCAGTCTTTTAGTTCGATGTTTTAAGAGGGGCTTTTGGGTTGAAAGATACCACTCAAGACCAAATGCAACTGATGCTATGGTAGTAGTCTCGGAACGATGTCTATCTAGCAAACGTTACGGTCTCCACCCGTAGTTCCCCTCTTTCCCGTCGCAGTCGTAAATCTTTTCCATGCTCTCAGGCTTTCCAGTCTCCTACGGGTTTCCTCTTTGCTCTAGATTCCTATTAGTGTGGCTAAGAGCTTTAGTCATCTAACATCACTCACTAGTTTTTTAGAAGCCTTAAAAATCTATCTCCTGTATCAAATTGGACTAAGAAAACCTCGGCTCCGAAATCCAGAGGGTTGTCCTCAAAGTTCATCCCTAGCCAAGTCGATCATAAGGAAAAATGGTCTTATCGGCATTCACAGCGTGGAAGTTGTTACATGACTAGGAGCTAGTCAGGTAACGCTCATAGACTTGTAGACCAGCGAGACAACGGTTTCAAAGGCCATCCCTGGCAAAAGCAGGCTTAGTCGAGAGTAGCTAACCGGGCTCATCTATTGGTAACACTGCTTAATGTCGTCATATTTGAGCAAAATCCCGCCCTCTTAGTCCACAGACTGGAAACACAATAGTAGGGCATTCTGTAATGCTGTAATAGTGAATAGAGTAACAAATTTGCTCATCGATTATTCCAGTAGCGGAGCAGACAAATATGCATAACACATTTTCATAGCCAGGAATGCCGAGCCACAACTCATGCCAGGCCAACCATATCTTATCATACCGTATCTCACAATGGCGGACCCTCCTCCGTCTAAACACGTCTATTAGCTCCACTGTAAGCTACTAGCTTTCAATGAACAAAACTTACCAGTTTCTTCGCCTTCACATACGCCGCCCTCATTGTAAGCCTATCCGAGTATGCAAAAATACTCAGGTACTTCTCCCTCGTTAACCCGGCAACCCGACCCTTTGCAGCCAGGACGGGAAATGACATCATAATATCAGCGCCGGTTAACTTCCCCCCAGCTAGATATTCGCGATCTTTGAGCTCCGACTCCAAAAACGTGAAGGGTGCTGGAGTAGGTACGATGATTCAACCTGCGGTGCATTGCATTAGTATCTAGGCCAGGAAAACCGTTGTGCTTCCAAAACACTAACCCTAGAAGCAATCATCTTCAGCACCGGCTTCACAAAGAACGGCACGCTCGCCTCTTTAATCCCTTTCAGAATCAACCCTACCAGTAGCGGCGGCATAAAGCTTCCCTCTGAATAGTGCATGTAATACCAATACCGCAAGTACTCCTCATCATCGCTTTTTTCGGGTCGTAGAGATGGTCCATATCGTTCGATCATGGTTTCGACGATGAGACCAGACTCGGCGAGGACCTGTCCGTTGACAGAGATCATGGGATATTCCCCAAGCGGGTGGATGTCCTTTGCCTCTGGCGGTGTGAGCTTGGAGTCGTTGCGGGTAGCTGAGACAAGCTTGTATGGCAGGGACAGCTCTTCAAGGAGCCAGAAGATCCGTTGGCTACGGGATTGGTTGAGCCAGTAGAGAATGATTTTTGGAGGAGGTGTGGCGGTGGTGGTAGTGGATTCTGCCATGATTCGTAATTGAGGAATTAGAGAGCGCTGAGGCACGAGATAGGTAGAATGATAGGTTGAGGATGATTATGATGTCGAGTAGGGAGGCGGCGGATATTTAACCTGATTCTCGAGGCAAGGCAGTAGCAATCACATGTCGAAGGTATTGCTGGGGTCAAGCAGTTGTAAGCCGGTAGGCTGTGTTATTCGTCATTTTGTGCAAAGTCCGTACTTTGGAGCTCAAGTCCTTCCATCAAACTGAAAGTTGTGTGAAGAATGAAGACAGTCGGAGTTGGCAAGACTCGCCTAAAGTCTTGGTTTACTAGTGATATCTCCCTTATCAGATCTCATCTTACGCTAACTAAACATCGCCCGCATCAACCGTTCCATTGTCATCATCACTGGAACGAAACAACACAGGAACAATGGCCGGACACAACAAAAGTACTCCCTTCCATTGATTCTTCCTATAGGTCTAGGCTAACTTCGCTCCATAGCTCTCCACGAGGATCCCGCGCTCCTCAAATACGCCAGTAACTACCCCCTCCTCCTTTCCTCCGCCGAACCGCCCAAGGCACAGCATTGATAGATAGGCAATAGATCTTAATCTCACTCGTTACCGCTACTTCCGCTGGACGCCGCGAACCGCCAAGTTATCCTTCATCTATATCATTGCAGTCCCGGCCATGATTGGGTATCTGGGATATGTAACTGATGTACGTGCTATCAGTGGGGCGGCATAGGCGCATGTGGGATATGACAGCTGACACGATGGTGGAACGCTTAGGGAAAATATGAAATGAGGGGGAAAAGACGTGGGGATATTGTCTCTGAGTTTTAATCCAGATGGAATGAGAAACGTATCATGCTGCAGAATCCAGGTGGGGTATTGTGTGTGAACCCATAAGTCGGAATGGATATACGGGACCGTTTAATCATAGAACTAGCGCAACGGACGCACCAACGAATTAGAACTGCAAAAAAAAGCTACAATTGCAGAGATACCATCCAACACGGGGGGAGTCGCATACCCATTGAAGACATGACGAGCTTAATCAATTTTCCGTACCATCCGTGCCCAAATTAATGTACACCCAAGAGAAAAAAGAAACACGCTGAAGCGTACAGTGAAGCATACAGTGGAATTACTTAAGAAAACAGCACATGCTCTACTTCTTCCATCCATCCATCGTAAGGCGAATTACCGATTCTAGCCAATTATGTCGATAGTCATCAAGAATATGACCTTTCTAAGGCCATCCTTTCCCCAAATTCTCAGCTATTCGGTACTCATAGTCGCCGTCCCTCTTTCTCTCGCCTCATCACTCTGTGATAGAAACTGACTAGTCGCGGTAACGTCGCCCTCCTCCCCTTCTAAATCCTCCACCACCGCCGCTCCCACGTCCCATCGGCGCCCCTCTTCCTTCGAGAGTATCCTCCACTTTTTCGCCCCTCCTCCATTCTCCACTTGGCACTCCCGCGCCTACCCTATCTGCAAACCCACCTCTTGCACCCCCTCTGACCTTGAACCCTCCAAATCCATTCTCCCGAGGACCTCCCAACACTCCACCCCTTCCACCTACAAAGCCTCTGGCACTTGAGACTCCTCCATGGCCCTCAGGGTAGATCGCAACATCGATCCAATCTCCGACTACAAACTGGACCTCATTCAGCGTCTTCTTCGCAACCTGATCCAGGCTCGGATCACCGGCAGGCACGACCGCGCCTAAGTCCTTGCTAGTATACCGCGTGTTTCCGTACCGTGTGTCGGCGTAGATCAGGCGAAACCCGCAGCGCGAGCGCGGCGGACAGACGAGAGGTAACGCGTCCGAGAGAAGAATCGAGAGCTCGTGTAACGTACAGTCACGCCAGGTATAGATCTGGATGTGGTCATGCGGCTGCGAGTTGGCGCGGAAGTCGTCGAGGCGGTGGAAACCACCCTGGCGGTAGTAGAGGTTTAGCAAGAAAGGGGTGGTGGCAGTGCGGTCGATTTTGTTGGGTGGAGGAGGAGGCGCGTCGGCAAGATCGGTTGTAGACATTTTAAGATTTTGGTTGAGAGAGCCCGGGAGAAAAGAAGAAGGAGACGTGGATGGATTGAGTGCTTTGTTAGAGAGTCGACGATAGTTCGGCGCGCGGGTGTCGTTAGTGGAGCTTGGTTTTGGTTCGGAACTGAGCATGCACCTTGGCGAGGATCAGATCATTGTTTTGCACTCGACATTTCTCATGATTATGATTTCTGGTTCACCAGATCTTAGGTTGACGGCCGAACCCCGAACCCGACAAGGCTGGCCCTAATAACAAGTGCCGGCCGTCGAAGTTTATTCTGACATAAAGTCTCCCGCTATTGACACGAGCGGGCGTTTATGGTTTGTAGCTTATTTCCTTCCATTCTATCACGTTATATATGTCTCGGACGAACACAGTAACATCAACGATAGGTACATTCAACAATCTGAAGCATCCAGGATGTTAGGAGCTGAAGCTGACGGTTTCAACCATCACACCTGTCTTCCCCCAAGGGCGTAGCTAGATGTTGGTCGGGGTAACTATTCCGTACGTATTGCACACCCACAGGACTTACTTTAAATAGATATCGAAAGCTCAACATCTCAGGCCTTCAGCTTCCCTATTCTGAGGTCCATCAGGGCTTATTAATGCGCCCAAACCTGATTGTCCAAGCCATGTTTCCAATTTTCGCGCTATGAAACCTTGATGTGAAGGTACTGGAACATGCAGGTACCTGTGTTTCGCAGAAGCCTGCTCTCAACGTTATTTCTTCTTTTATACCAAAGTTGAAAGGCTGATACTATAAATTCAGATGGATATACGTGCATAATCTTCTGCACAGTTTGTTCCTCATCGTGGATTATGATAGCAGCCTATCGGAGTTAAGACCATGAGCCTCACCACCTCTCTTTAGCGAACGACCACGCCGCTTCTTATCCTCAGTCTCCCCACGATCCACCTCCACCAACTCTGTAACTTTAACGCCGCCGATATATGCGATTACTTCACTACCACCTCCAAGCACCCCGATAGACGAGGGCGGGTCGTTAAATAGCATCCTTGCGCACTGGCTCACTACCTCCTCCTCCTCCACAGGTTCACCTATCACACCGACACCCGTGCACCCGACTTCGTAGCACAATCGACATCCCCTCACCGTTTAAATTTACCCTGAGTTTCACCACTGCAACTTCTCAAGATCGAGGACAGTTTAGCGTGCCGCAGTCTGTAGTTCCACCCGACCAGAATAACAGCGTCTCGGTGCCGAACCACAAGATGAGCGGCTCTGCTAGTGGCACTACTTCTGAAGAGCCCCGTATTTCGGGAAACTCGTGGTTTCCGGACATTCCACGCATCCTACCTCATGAAAAGGCATGGCGGTCACGTCAGCCTGCGGAGTAGGGTTGTTTGAAGCTGACTCCGATATGTGAAGGTGTTTCCCATCCAAATTGGAAGTGAGTTGTTTCGTCTGAGGTGAGTTCTCAACTCCCTTAGTAGGGTGAGCGCTACTAACATTCCTTGGCAGCGGAGCTTCCATTTCTTCTGATGGTCAGTTCCTCCCTACTTCACCATACGATACAAACTGAGAATGCTAGAGCTCCCTCATACTTTTCTCAGTTCTTTGAGCGGCAACTAGCAAACAACCAGGAAGGTGCACAGTTACGTACACTGTATATCGACCGTGATCCAGAGACATTCAAAGATATTGCCAGGCATTTGCAAGGTCCAACACCAGAAATATCATTGATACACGATAGCATGCTTACAAAATCTACCAGGTTACCATATCTCGCCGAGAGATGGACCGCACTTTGTACGGCTTTTTGCGGATGCACAATTTTACAGTTGTGTGTTACACCACTACTACTGCATAGCCGCCGCCCACTAACGTGAGGGGTATTTAGTGCCAAAGTTGATATCACAACTATTCGAGTCTGAGATTTTTATATCAATAGGATCCCGACACTTCCAAATCAACCGTGATCTATTCCAAGCCCCTGGAAATTCTCCCAACTACTTCACGCTTGGGTTTGCTGTCTTCTTTTCAAACCCGAGCGAAATATTCCCTGGACTCAACCGGGAAGGATTATTGAGACCACCGTCGATATTACCCCCAGAGGTTCCAAATAGGTCTGCAGAGGTATTTTCGGAGCTGCTACATCTTTTGCGTGGATATCCTGTTCAAATCCGGAATGAGGAACACCGGCAAGAGTTACTACGAGATTGCAGGTATTTCCATTTCAAAGGACTTGAACAAAAATTGATCCCCCATGAAATATCGTGGAATCCAAGGCGAATGAAGCAAGAAATTGTCATCCGACTAGAAGACATTAGGCCATCAGGCATATCATTCGTCCCAGATACGGTACCATTAGCGGGTACAAGCGTGCCAACCTATGTTCCGGGGTGGATCAACTATGCGAGGCCTTTCGTCGATGAACAACCCAGGGAATTGATTATCGAGAGCTCTGGCGAAACAACGAAGATCGGCTGGCGGCAGAGCCGAGCCGAATTCACGGGTGTGACAAACCAACGAATATCAGCCCTGCTTCAAGTCATAACCAATAAACTCGGCCTTCCGGTTTCTCAAGAATATCCTATGGGGTTGAAAATGATAAATGAACGAATAAACGGCGGCGCGCCTTTAATTTCAGGCCCCGCGAGCCCGGGAAATACGCCGCTGTCCGATGACAAAGTCAAGATCCGCATTGGCCCGGAATGCTATTTGACCCTCGACGGTGAAGAAATGTGGGACCGTGACGGAATTCCTGTCATTGAAGCCGAACCTTTGGACGAGGTAAGAAGCATGGCTGGATCTGATTCATATGGCAGTACCAATCGGCGCGGCAGTGATGCTGGGCGAAGCATTGGCGGCAACTCTCCGATTGCTCAGTGGCCTTCAGTGCATGGGGCTTTAAGTAGGCCACCCTCCACAAAACCGCAAAACCCAAGTCCATCATCACACCCTACACAGGGCCATAGCAAGAGGTTGAAACGGAGTCGAAGCATCGAAGAGAGTGAAGGAAATATGTGGACCGTCAAGCGGGCTCAGTGGCGTCTTCGAATACAGACAGTCCATGGAACGGACGGTAGACCTACAGGCCTTGAGGCGATTCTTGTGGGTGTAAAACTGGAGGCATTTAGTGGGGAATACGGTAGAAATTCTAAGCGGGCGTTTTTGGTCTAATAGGGAGTATCTCTTTGTCATTCCACTTGAATCATGTATTCTATATTCTTGGGGTCTCATTCCCCCACTACGTTCCATCGAGAGAAATGCAAGATATGGTTGGTATAGTGAAGTCCTTGTTACGTTCCATCATCCCTTTTATGTTCTTCTTTACCATACTACCCTGGGCTGTACGTTAGCTGTTCTGAGGAGATTGAATCTCTACAACATATTGATTGGATAGGCTATTATGTTTTGCTTTGTTTCGGAAAAAGCACCGTATGATGTTGAAACGTCGGCACTTGCCGGTACACGAAATAGCCCGTCAAATGTACGAGTACGTACTACCAGCCGAGTAAGGGAATTCGCGCAAGGACTTTCTAGAATTGACAGACAGGGAGCTGGAATAAACACAAACCCGGTAAAAGAAGCTATGTGATTGATGTTTTATGAGTGAATTCTTAGTTCAGTGCGATGAATTAATTGTCTTCTCTTCATCAACATGATTCGATCGCGGTCATGCAATGCAGATGGGGATAACTACGGAGAAACGTAAATCCGGCCAGATACGCGAGTTCGCCACTGTCGAGTCTCGATCTGGTGGCAAGGTGGACACGTTTCTACCGCCCATTTTGGTGCCTATGTAATTCCCCGGGCGCAGTTCCGTTGGCCGGAAGATAACCCGCACTAGTCACACCCTGCATACCTGTGATATGTGGCAGGGAAGGCAGTCAAACGACGGGTTCTTTTGCCTACCGGTAATTATGCCATAACCACACAATATCCAGAATCAACCTGGGGAATATCATGCTGTGACGCGACAAGGAATAGAGGTAAACTGGAATCTAGATTGTTACCTAGCAAGAATTCGTGGAAATGCCCAGCGCCACTAAAAAGTCATGCAAATTTCGTATTCTCAACCGTATTGAAACTTCTAGTCTAGGTGAACTAGGTGTAGCCCGAATGCCCTGGTGGACGGCGGGCATCCGCTAGAGCGATGTCTCCCTCGGTTGACGTCCAATAACTTCGGATGAGCGATATACGCAAGGTCTTTCCGGATGACCGCACAAATACATGTCCAGATCAGAGGAAGTGCTCCGAGATGCGTGTATCGGATGTAATGTATCGGTAGATATTGAAATTGGGAGTTGTAATTGTCTGTTGGTAGTAGGTGGTTTGTGTTGCATATGTAGAGTTGACAGGTCAACAAAATCACTACACATTGGTTACTTGGGCGGGAGCTTGATCAATACGAAGTTCTTAATATACTTAGTATATCAAAGAGGCTAAATATGGCTAGAGTTGCCATTTGAAGGTGTCGCCCGATAGCTCGAGGATGGGGCGATAATGGAGAATTGTGGTGCCTTTGGATCACGGGCTGTTGAGCACCCAGAACGTACGAGCGGTAATGAGCAATAATGTATTGTGCGGGTGGATCACACTGCATTGTGAGCGAGCATCAGGTGAAATGGCGCAATTGATGATGCCTTGTAAGGATGCGCGGTCGGTAGATTAACTATGCGGCTCTCACAAATCGTTCCTGACTGAGTACTATACTCTTCCTATATGGATCTACAATCATTGACTATGACGGTGGTGATTTGGACAACAGATACCAACGAGTAGAGCTCTTATTTCTCCTCTTCATTCCCCTCCTCATCAGCATCATCATTCTCAATCAATGTGTCAAGTCATATCACCTTCCATTTGGTTCAGTTTCATTCCCGGACCGTCATCCTAAAACCGGAAACCGTATTAATCAGCTTTCGGTGTTTAGTTTGCTTCTTTCCCGCTACTTACGCCCACCTCCATCTCCCACCACCCCCAGTCCAGCTCCTAGCGCAAATATCAATGATGGCCTGCTCCGGCTTTCCTTCTCTCGTATCTTCAGTCGGGATTATGCTATGTCGAACAGTTCTTTTTATTCTTGTTGTCTGTCGATTGTGGTCCCCCGCCTTTCCCCGCTACACACAGCTGTCACGTCACTCCAGTCGGGGCTCCGGTGCATTCCGCTCGCACAGAACTTTGCCGTATGATATCCTTCAAATCATACCGCCTGTGCTCTCTGTTTTGAATTGTGTTCCTTGAATTCAATTCAAGCTCGCTCCTCCGCGCCCTCGGGATTCTGCCAGTTCCATCTTGCCGGAACTCCGTCATACCCGCGGAGAATCAACCCTATACAACAGCACGGCCTGCAGAACCTCGCAACGATACACAACGTTCGGATCAACATGCTTACAGCAAACCGACGACGCTATACGTCATCTGACACAACAACTTACCACAGAGAGTTGACCAACTTCAGGGCAACAGATACGGTGGTTGTAGGTATGGTATATCTTGCTCGATTATCTGCTTGCTGGTGATTCCCGGTGTATTCGCGGCGGTGAAACGAGTGGTCCGAGTCTATGCTGACCAGGCTGAAGGAAACGGTCCCGCAGCTTTGTTCCTGAGTTACATGCTCCATGGCAACGTGCCGAGGTACGACCCAGTAACACATGGTCCACATCCTGATCCAGTCCTCCATGGGAAGTTCTCCAAGTTCTCCGGACAGTCGTTGTGTGATATCCTGGACTCACAGAAAGCCATTGAATATCTGACCGAGCATTTCCATGCATCGCACCTGTCATACTCGGATCAGGCGCTACCAGTAAACACACTGCTGGATACCTTGATGCGCCCAAATGCAGATACAGAGATCGGCGAGTTGAAGTCCAGGTTACGGTGGGAGAAGAATCCCGCGAAGCGAGTGGACCATATTGTGCTTGGTTCCGCGGCTGAGGCTGGTGGACAATGGACGGAGAATCCAGTTTCGGCCAATTGGGATATTGGAACATTGAGGTATGCCAATGATTCCCAGGCTGCGCGCTATTACGGGATGTATATTAACACTGTAATTCAGTTATGCAGAGATGTTCACTTTGCCAGGGTACTCGTTTCCAGAGCACTACAAGCGTCTACATAATGAACAACTTCCCGACTTAATCCGACCAACTCGTCGAGATGTTGCCTCTTACTACGCAAGCTATCCCAAGGCAGTTGGAATTGCCGCGGCAATGTACTCCAATACCACTGTTCAGAAGATTTCTCGAAATTCCCAAGGATTTACAATTCGAGTCCAGAGGCGGCAGTCAGGTGAACCATTTATAATTGTCTGCAGACACCTTGTTTTGGCGACTGGTATTTTCACGTTTACTATCCCGCCACCACCAATATTTCTTCCGCTCCTCCAGAACGGTCCGCAGCAGCCACAGCAACGGCCAACGTCAGCACCGATTCTTGTCGTGGGTTCAGGATTCACTGCAGCAGATGTAATTCTCAGTCAAAGCCCACACAGAAAGATTATACACATATACAAATGGAACCCATCACGCCCTAGTCCATTAAAGGGATGCCACCCACAAGCCTATCCCGAATATGCGGAGATTTACCGGCAGATGAAGCTCGCTACATTGGCTCGAACAGGATCCGGTCAGAAAGGTCCGCAAAACCACTACCCAGGAGATAATCTACGCAATTGGAATGATACCTACGAGGGATTTCCAAATTCACAAGTGATAACCGTCTGTCCGGATGGAAAGATTAAAATTCTGACGGCCAACGATGAGGTAATCGAGCGAACCGTATCAGATTTGAAGTATTGCGCTGGCCGTAAAGGGAGCCTTGGCTATCTTTCTGCCGATCTTCGGAAAGAAGTTGGAGTTGTCGATGCGGCGTGGGTTTCCGCGGATACGATGAGAAGACGAGTCGAATCGGACCTTGAAGTCACTCCGGGCGTATTTGTGGTTGGAAGCTTGACTGGTGATTCGCTTGTCAGGTACGGTCTGGGGAGTTGTGTATACTCTGCAGGAAAAATTACTCGACAATTTGAGAAAGATAAGCTCGTAATTGACGGAGGAATTGATCGAGACGTAGGAATGGTCATGGATAAGAATAATAAAGTATGGGGTGGCTGTACTGTATCTTAGATTTCGGATGTTGGACTTGCTGTGGTTTGGCGTTTTTGTTACTGGTGTTTGTGTTTCTCAGGAGTTGGTCGTTGTTTGTCGAATTGGATGCGGCGAGTGGATATAAGTCTTCTTCTGATGGCTGTGTGTTTGCCTCTCGTATGACGGTTTACGTTGTATATGTAGGCGGCTTTTTGTATTTTTTCACCTTAGATGATTTGTATTATTACTTACAGTACATACATGTAGATGGAGCGATTTGAGTCGACAATTAGTGATTGTGGCCTGAATTAGAGTGATGATGCGTGATGCGATACCAACGCTCAGTCACTCGTGATCTCCAACCCTTCTACCTTCGTCGTCACTTCCTCCTTCTCCACCTGTCTCTACCACTGCCAATCTTTGTTACTTCAAAAGTGGCTACGGTAAAGTTAATGCAAATTCCCGACGCATTGGTCAACTGTCGAGTACCTAGTGAAGCACAATTAGCCCCAGCATCTCTCACTATGGACCATCCAACACTTCCTAAGCTACTGGTAGCTTCCTACCCTTTTCGCTTGAGCTCAGACCCGTCAAAATCATCCAGCAGTCCGGATTTAATCTACCTTTGCAGGGGATTGCGGGGACAGACGCACGTTTTCTACAATGGGAAGCAAGCTCTTGTGAATCGTCGCTCGACAGTGTCGTTTCACACACCGATAAAGCTTGGAAAACACGATGGCGGGCTCCATCGATGCAACAGTGCACCTAGACTATTGCAGGTGGAACCTGGGGTGCATGGGAGATTTGACGAGGCAGGTGACGGCGAGAAGGGTGTTACAAGGTGTGAAATACTGTGATTCCAATACATCGCTACGATTCTCAATCCCCTAACCACTCTATAGATCCCCAGATCTTCTTGCTATCAATGATACTATATCAGATGCAGAACCCCGACGGGACGGTATCTTAACTAACGGTCAGAATAAACTGTACGCGCACCGGCTATACAGGGACATAAGCTTCAAGCCATCTTCAACTTCATCTTTGCACATTAGTATGTCCAGTGACAGGCCAAACATGTCTCATATCAGACGATATGGGAGTCTCAATGATATTGATCGAGGGAACCGCCCTTATGGAACGGATCACGAGAAATTTTCAACAAAGGCGAACCAGGCAAATCAGGCAAACCAAATGTTAAACGTAACAAACCGACCTGGTGATAGTAACCATTCCAATGAGCTGAAAATCGAGACTGACGCCCGTTCCACGAGCGAGTCAGATGATGGACTTACACTCGTCGAGTTACAGGCGATAGGAGCATTTGTGCCACTGCATAACAGTCACAACAATGGTGAGGTAACAGGAGAACAAAGCAACACAACTCGCTCAATTGACCAACCCAGTAACGGCGGTGTTTGCATGGCGGAAATGCAGGAACACTGCGTGGAGTCCCGAAGCTGGAGAGCGGATGTTCGACGAGTGTTCCATCGTAGTGGAGGAGCATCAAACGATTTTTCTGCAAAGACTCCTTCTAGGAGAAAGTTTGCGGCCCACAATCGTCCAAGAAGACCTGCCCCCACGATGCCTAGGGGAGTGGATCCGCAGATGGCTAGATTGAAGAAACGCCCCAGTCTCTTTTTACGTCTTTTGGATCGTACCCTGAAACAACAGAATCATTCGCATGTCGGTTATGAAAGGATTACAGGCACAACCGGGGTATTTCGCTGGGTAGATAGTGTTTTCAAACGAACGGCAGTTCTAATACCTTTGCGTGCGCCGGGCGGTGAGCCCAGTCTGGCACTGGTGGATGAGCTGCGTCGGTATTTCGGGTCGGATGAGATCACGAAGCAGCTGCTTATGCTGACTTCGAATGCAAAGGGAAACGATTTTATTCATCACCCGATAAATTTATATCTATTGGACAGGCGGCAGCTTAAACAAGAACGGGAAAGAAACTTTGAAGGAAGACCACCTCCTAGGAGCAATAGATCTTACTTGTCCCTCCGAAATTCAAGGCTTTGTAGTTCAAGCGGGATCCGGAACTTTAACAGGCAAGGGAACAACTGGAAGTTATTGGAATTTAGCAAGGTTGCTAATCCAGATATCGGTGATGGACAGCTGTCCTTTGCTGGTGAGCGTTTTGGTATGATCGTTGTCGTCATTGCAATGCTGATGAAAAGAATTTTCTTGCAGATCTTTCACCGGGGTTGCTGACGCCGACGTCCCTTCCCCGAAGTGCCACAAAAATATATGCTTCCATGCGGCTATCGGCAGGCCCGATGGCGATCCCTATAAGAAGGAGTTCTAAGAACTGCCGCACGGTCAGCATGCCGAAGAGTATGAGACGTACCTCGGCGTCTACCATAGGCTGGGCTGCAAGTATCAAGGAGTTTGAAGGAGACGTTGGCTCCGTCCAAGTTTCCGGGGAGAGAATGATAGAAGGTGATCCACTACCGGCGGCGACAAGGAGCAATAAGTGGAGCTATGTCGATCCCGAAGATCTACCACTATCGGAACTAGCGGACTACAGTAACATCCTAGAAGGGTTAGAATCCGATACCTCCAATTCACCGGTTGCCAGAGGACCAGAGGAGACGTCCAACGTGCACCCACCGCCAGAAACACCCCACCTGGTTGTGGCTAGTGGACAGTGGATTGGGGCTTTGCAGATGATGCAGGAATACGAAAATGAGGCGCACAAAAAGAGTAAACGGGGCAAACGACCCAGGACGATTAGCAAGAGCAGTCGCAGCAGCAGCAACCCGGAGGGCTACGTCGACCAGGAGCTTCGAGAAGCTTGTAGAATGGCTCTGATGAGTGCTAGTGCTTTGGAACACCGAAGACGAAGCGGCACGGTGAATGAACGCCATAGTGGTGTGTTTGACGCAATGCAGAGGTATAGGTGATGATGTTTTTTCACTCTCGGGGTTATTATTGTTTATGACAAATTTACCTACGTGTACATCAAGAGAAGGCGGGAATTACCGGTATTGCGGACAGCAAGCAGAGATTATTGGAGAAGGTTCTGTATGATGATGAGTGGAAACGTTTAAAACGGCGGAGAGACCGCACATTGGAAACTGACTCGTGTTTAATAACCATGTGATAAATTGCACAGTTGTTGTACATACATAAGGTTGCAGGGGCCTTGAGCGTTCAAAATAGAGTGTACCAGTATTTCGACGTTTCCGTCCCTTGCGTGGCCGGTTCTCTTGTGGTTGCTGAGAGATATATGCTCCCTGCTACGTCCATCCATAGGTCTGCGTCTCGCTGCATATGCAACCGACCACCTGCTACTAAGGTGTGTTCTCCCAATGCCTCTGGCGGGATGCCGCATGCTCGAGCGCGAGGGACGGGAGGGAGGGAGGGAGGGAGGGAGGAAGGGAGAGGATGCGGCCGGGGGGGGGGGGCCGTGCACGGGGGAAGGGAGATGATGCAATGCAGAGGCCAAAAGCGGGGCAGACGGGTCCAGAGTGTTTATCTCGGGGAAGAGGTTTTTCCGGAGCGCGTGGAGCTAGTCCCGCAGGTGTGTGCGCGAAACGACGAACGGGAAGCAGATCCAAAGTTTCCGATGCGTGGTTGCTGGAGCCGAAAGTTTGTTTGGCATTAGGGCGACAAACGTCCTGGTGGGGGATCATGTGTGCCCTGGGCCCTGGATTGCGCCTGGCGATTGGGCGGTGGGCTGCCATGACGACTGCTCGCAAAAAGCATGTACGTACGTCCTATCAATGCGTGTGGGGGCGAACCGAGCGGGGGAGGGTGGGAGCGCATATGCAGGGACTCTGCCTGTCTTCGTTTTTTTTCGCGTTCCCGCGGATGCCGGCGACCCTGGGCTCGCCAATTGGTGCGAGCGAAACAGCTCGGAAACGTTTGGATTGATATCGGGGCTGCTGCTGGCTGCAAATGCATGCATGCGTGAGGTGATGAGGTGGAGAGGGCTGGTGCTACGTCACATCCCCGTGCCCCAGGCTCGCTGGGAAGCACTGTGGATCTGTGCTGGGTTTCCTTCTCTCCTCCCGTCTCCCTCTTCTATTATACCGTGATGCCTTTCGGTCTGTCAGTTTCACTGAACATACTGGCTCTCTCATCAGCAGCTGTATCCCCCGGTCGACGCTGCTAGGACGGGGTTGAAGCGCAGCCGCGAATCGCTTAGCACTAAGTCAAAATACCCTATTGAGGCTGCCGATGGGACTAATTAGTGCGATACCCGAACTCGCCGGCGAAACTTAGGTCGGCGGAAGCACGCGGCTCGTTAGCGTGGACCGTCCCCGATTCCCGCCACCCGCCCAGCGTTAAGTTCGACCTACGCGTCTTGACGAATCGCTCAATCGAATCCAAGGCCCCTCTACAAGTTGTACTGGAACGGTCGCGAGTTGCTGGCAGGACAGTACTCGTATTTGCACTATCAATGCTATCGGGTCTCTGAAGCCTTGCAATTAGGCAACACCCGACTGTCCCATGTTCTCCATCTCACGCCATTTCCGGCCGTCGGCTCTCCATGTCTAGCTCCTCGAACCCGCTTTCCTTAGCGTTAACGCGAAGCGGGAAACAGATCCTTTAACGTGGCTTCAAACGATTGCTAGTTCCTTTTCCTTTGGGGCATGTAGAGCCGGCCAGTTAGGTAGCCTCTGGACATTATCTACTCTGATAGGTAGTTTCTCGGGCTGTACAACCCTCGTCACGACACCAGTAGTTAAAAAAACCCCAAATCAGATCTAATCAGATCTGATCTAACCCACCCTTGTGTCGGAGCGCGGAACACTTCCTAGCTTCCGATCCGAGAAAACTGTTCTGTCACATCATCTCCCGCATAGCTTTTTTCCAACTCGACTCCCCCCTCCCCTCAATTTCACGGGAATACGTAACCGTACCCAATCGTCGCCATTTCTCGCGCTGCAGTGCGAATGATTGTTGGTTGTTCTACAAAGTGCCGAACCGACCGTTCTGGACGTTTTGACTGGTGGGTGTGGTGAACCCCTTTCATATTTGCGCTGCGCTGCGTGAAACAATGGGAATCCGCGTGTTGTAGATATAAACGATATATTATCTGGCATAAAGAAAAAAACATACGTAGGATAATCCCCCCTCCCCCGGATGTCTTGCATTACGGCAAGTAGGAGGTATGAACCATGTATCTGCTTACTCGAGGGACGGGACGTATGACCAGAAGGGGGGGCACGGGCGCGGTCAAACACATTGCGCCTTTTCGCGAGTGAGGGAGTATCTACCAATATTTTCATAAGGAATAAAAAAATTTATTTTCGCTCAGTGGAACTCGCTGTGTTTTTGCAAGTATATTGTACAATCTCTGGATGTGTTTGTTGCACGTTTTCGCCATCACCAGCGAACCAACAATAACTTTTTTCCTTTCTTTCTCGGCGATACGAGAGGAATGAGATCTCTATCTCGCGCCTTATCTCCCTGTTTCGCTCGCGTTGGCTGATACCTATACGTGCATACATATTACTTTTCCCCCCTAACTTACCCTAGAGTTCATTTCTCGCACCCCGTATCACAACAATAGCAGCGACAGTTTGCTCGCGGGTTTTTTCGTGATACGGTTAGGCGCCGGAAATGATGTGATGTGAATGTGGAGGTTGAGAGGTTGAGGTTCTCCCCTTTCCCCAGCCCTGCCTGGCTGGGCTAATGCGGTATGACGTCGGGGGAGAGGGGTAAGCTTTAGCCCGGCAGTTGAACGAACGAACGCAACGATGAAAGATGCGACAATGTAAGATGTAAGATGTAACGAAACGTTTCGCGGGCGGCTGTTATGATATGTATCATATCTAGTCATCTAGATTATATCGAAGAATTTATCGAGGAATGTGGATTATCTATTATTTCTCGCACGAGTTTGTGTGGTTGCTGAGTTTCGAGATGTTCGATTAGATCTAAACGTCATCAACAGGCCACAATGACCCAACCACCGACAATCCTTCGAAAAATACTGGGTGAGCCATTAGAAAGGAATGGGGGGAGGGGGGCGCGGAACGATATATTTGTTGGGATACGAGTGGTGCGCGACGTGATATGAGCGCATAGCTGAGTAGATCTCTTTTTTTTGAAAGGGCGGTGAAGATGGATGCTTGGACCCTTGAAGCTTTTTTTCAAAGATCCGTTCGTTTCACCCCACGATCCTTGCTGGTTTTTTTGTCTCTACCTAGGGCTGCAAAAGAAGAGCGCCTTTGTGTGGGAGAAGTGCTAGATGGTACTCTAGAAGCTGCGTTAAAGAAGGAACGGTAAGTACGCGACCGATGGATTTGCGGTGACAGTGCGAAGTAGTACTGCAGAAGTAAGTAAGTAGTAGACGTTGGCTTGATGGATGTCACTGTTTTGCCAAGATGAAAACGAAGTCCTAAAGCAAACAAAAGTTCAAATGTCAATGTTCTAGAAAAATATATGTGCTTTTGATAGAGCAGAGCAGTAACCATCCGCCAATCGAGGTGACTACTTAGTATGTACTTTTCGAGACCAACCTAAACCCATAATTCTTGATTCCATTAGCTACTTACCACCAGCCCTGGGGTGTATCATTGAAGGGAACACAAACATCTCTTATCCCGACAATCATCACTCAGGAGCACTCCATCTCCATAAGGTTCGCTGCCCGCGAGAGTCATCCTAATGTTGCAAAGGAGGACTCCATCTCTAAGCACCACCGCTTATGGTAGCACTGAAGATCTTAGACAAAGCCTTGTGTTCGACCCAGTTCACTCCAGTAAACTCTCCGGATGGATTTGCCTCCAGCCTCTCGTAAACCGACTACGAATGATATCAGGTAGCCGGGAAGCCTGCCTAAGCACCAGTCATAGAGAGTAGCAACCCAAGAAGGGTGTGAGTCTCAGACATCCCAACTCGTCTAGCACCAACGTCATTCCGTTCATACTCTAGTCTCTCCCGTGACAATACTGTCGATGCTCGACTATATCGCCACCCCACCGTTGAACTGTCGATGCGTATTGTTTAGTCTGTCAGCCTGATACCATAATCGAGTACAGTACAGGCCAGAGCCAGTATGCTAAGCCGAAGGTTTATCTCGCACATGGCCCACAAAAACCTTTGCGTCCCCCGTTTCCTAGGCATAAATACCTACCGGAGCTGTTCACGTGAAGTACTCCGCGAATCCAGTTTAATCAAGATGTCGAAGCACAACTGGTGATCGTCCACACATGTTATGTTTCAAGTAGGAGAGATCATGTTTTGTAATCACTGCCTTCTTGGTGATGCCCAAGTAGCCACGGTGATCGACAGTCGAATATGTGAGGATACCCCAAGTGTGGGAGGCTTTTGTCCATTCCGGTGTTGAAGATGGGTATTCGCTTCGGGTTAGGAATCGGTTGAAGGAAAGTGGATTGAAAAGCGTCACATCCGGTGATCTTGGCGCATTGTGGACCAAGAGAACCGACTCGGAATGCTTTCCTCCCGTCGCGATTCTGTCATTCCGATAGCTCAATGGTTGGGGAGAGCGTGATCCCACAACACACAGCTACTGTGCTAGCCATTTGTCGATGAGCTATGAGCTTGCCGTTGCAATGCGATGGTGCGAGCCATTATTGCCATAGACATCCTCGAGGGGTTGGTTATAATGGCTGGTGCACTATTAACTATTCGAGTCAAAGGACACGGGGGTCAATTTCAGCAGTAACCGCACCGTTAGGTCGAGCGCATGATGATGATTGAACATGGCGGAGTCAGGCATGGGAGATGGTAGCCAATCCAATCAAGCGGATACAACTGGTGGGTACCTACGTCGTTGGGGGTGGTGGCATTGCGGGCGCCAATCCACGAGTTGGAGGTTTGTCGAGGAGAGCTGTGTTCAACTCAGCGCTCAGTACAGTCAGTACTTATGGAGAGCACACGCAATGCATGTTCGGGAGATAAGTGACGATACTCTATCTCCTTTATTTCTTTAGCCAGATAGATATCGTGAGCGGCTCATTCAAATAGGCATAAGTAGAGTAGCTGGTTTGGTAGCACCACACAGGCCCGTCTACCGATGGCTGCAGCTAAGTTAAGCCGCGGGTTGTGTGCGTTGGATTCGGCATTACGTCACTGCTTCGGTTCCAGATGCGAAATGTGTCTGGACCCTTGTTGCAGCAACCACTCGCAATTTTCCAATTTCTCCGACGCAGCAAACACCACACCACAGCACGCAGCTCGCAGCGCAGCAACAGATGAATCTTGTTCTCACCGCTGCTACTGCCTGCAACTGCACTTGCACTGCATGACCCGCACCCCTACCTTCCACCGCTACACCGCTCCCCACAGCCCTGCATCCTCCCTACATCCACAGTAACCCCCTCTCCCCTCCCCCCGTCGAGCTTTCGTCACAACAAGACGATCGTTCACAAGTCACTTCCCTTTTCGGCTCCCAAACGCCCAGCGAATTCATTCAACCCAACAAATTCACCACAGCGCAGCAGAACACAGCACAGCACAGCACCACAGCCAGCTTTTCTATGCTGCTAACTGCTGCTGGTTTTTGGAGCCACCCCGAAAGCTGATCACCGGCTCCCCGGTGACCTTGCACTACACATTACAGCTTTTGCTTGAACCGTCTGCCCATCACACACATCTACCCCATCACCCATCCAGTCATCGAATGCTCTTCGTCTGCTCTGCACGGGTATCAAAAGCAACGGATCTGTGAGTGACACTAAAACAACACCAAGCAAGCAACAGCAACAAGCTACGGTGCAGACAATACTCCCCCACCGCTTGCCTCCCCCAAACAAAAGTCCTTTTCCTCCCACACTCTCCTCTCTCACCTTTTTCCTGCCTATATTTCCGCCTCTCTCTTTTAACATTCCACCACGATCGAAGTACACCGCGACGATCGGCAGGTTCAAAAATTCTACACCGCGTCTGCAATAGCGTACCTGGTTTCGGCATTTGTTAACGGCCGTGTGAGACCCTTCTTCATCTCGTGGTATCTACACCGTCGTCATCGTCTGGTCTTGTCGCCACCTAAATCCACTGCTACCAACCAACATCAACTAAATCTACACTTCCACTCATCACTTCAGCTACCCGTTGTCACCTCCAGCGCACTGCGTCTTCGGATCTAAGCTTGAGGTCGTCGTTCCCGTGTGTACAATCCCCCAAGAATCGGGATCCTGTCGAAAGCGAGTAAGGGTTAAGAGGGCATGGAGTTTTCATCGGTATTCAGAGGTATGAACAAATGTTCCTTGTCATAACCCGCGTTGTGAATATTTTATTGACCCAAACAAGCTGCAAATGGCTCGGTACCGTCACCAAATGGAACTTTCATTGCCTCGATCGTTCCACCGAAACTCGTTGTTCGTTCAGCATCTAGTCTCCTCGTTCAACGAGTAATAAACCTCAACCCACGGTTCGCGTCAAATGTCAAATTCATGAAGTGGTCGCCCAAAGCCCAAAACGATATCAACGGGTCACCATCGTGGAACGGATTTTGGTGCAAGAGACGGAGTGGGATAGATAACTCGGAAGAAGAGGGTATTGTTACTCAGCGGGTGCTCCTGGCAGATGATGAGACGATTCTGGTCTTTGACGTGAAGGATGAGAAGTGGACGGCAAAAATCAACCCGGGTTTCGGAGGAATAAAGAACGTCGAATTCGGCAGAAACGCGGATGAAGTGGTTGTATTTTCAGATTTCCAGGTTTGTTGTCCCAAGTCGGCCCCGGCCACAGAATGGAGGCTGATCCGAGGTCACAGCTCAAGGTAACTGTATGGAATCTGATCACGTCAAAACACATCGAAATCGCGCACCCAAAATTCTCGACGAAAGGCTTTGGTTATCGACCGTATACGTCACACTTCGCGATACTCACGCGTTCAGCGACTCACGATGTCGTTTCGATCCATCAGAACACAACATATAGGACATCCTCTACATTCACTCTACCAACATTGGACGCGCAAGGGCTTAAGTGGTCACCGTGTGGGAGATGGTTGGCTGTGTGGGATTCTGCCACTGTAGGGTACAGGGTTTTGGTATACACGGCAGATGGGCATCTTTACAGGACACACGAAAAGCCATGCGAAGGGCTAGGTGTCAAGACGGTTGAATGGAGTCCTGCAGGCGACTTCTTGACGATAGGAAGCTATGACGGAAAAATGTGTTTCCTGAGCAACTATACGTTTTCTCCAGTATGTTGATCTGCACCTGGGGATGCGACAAATCCGGCTGACCCTCGATATAGGTCATATCTATGAACCATACCAGAACCATCAGGTTGCCTGGCGTTACTGTGTGGTCAGAGTGTGCAAGTTCGGCACGCGATCGATACTATTCTCTAGTCCCGCAGCCAACTACCCTACCAACAGTCACTTTCAATCCAACAGATCCACAGTCAAAAACTGGAATCTCAGCCATGGCTTTCAGCAATCCCGATGGAACGTTGATTGCAACCAAATCAGACAACATGCCATCCACAGTATGGATCTGGTCACTGAAGCTCCTCCGCCCTTACGCAGTTCTCGTTCATTTGAATCCGATCAAGTCGATCAACTGGCACCCTAGCATACCTGACCTACTGATGATTCAATGTTCCCCGGATAACGAATCTTCTGAACAGACTGGGATGGTATATCTGTGGAGTACTTCATGGAAACAACCCAGGGCAATCCAAGTTCCTATGGAAAAGGTCACTGGCTCTATATGGGCTAAGTGGGTCCTAACACCGAGGCCATCTCGTAGCAACAACTCGAGTGTCGCCTCAACAAGTCCTCAGCCGTATACAGGACGTATAGATCGAAGTCACAGCCCCCAAGAGGAAATTGATAAACGACCTATGCTTTTGTTTGGAGATAAGGAGGGTTTCATTGTTGGATATGTCGAAGACGAGCCAGTGCCAGACGAAGAGATGATAGATCAGGAGTCGGGGAGTTTGGTGGATGGCGGATTCCCATCAACCGAACACCGCAATCGGGGCAACGTGGATTGGGATTATTATTCACCAACGGGCGAGCTGAGAAGAACGTTATCATCAGCATCCCGGAATTCGAACGTATCGATACCCGGAATACGTATCCATGACGGCAGCAAATCACGCGGAGACCTGGGTGGTGTGTCGGAGCAGACGAATGGAATGTCGTCCACGAAAGAGTGCGATGATACATTTGAGTATCGTATGCGGAAACCGAGCGTCTCGGTCAACACATAAACGATGTTCTGGTTCTAGAAGAGATTCCTAGCGGCCAGGCCTGCCGTGTGTGTTGGGTTCATTTTTTTAATTGTTTATTTCAACTATGCTTTGATACAGGTGTCTACGGTGCGAAGAATGCTTTATTGTTTATTGGGATTTCTTTATATGGGGGGTCACTTTGCATTTGTTCAAATTGGTACTGGTACTGGTCTGCTTGGGGATAAAAAAATTCTTGCTAACTTAAGTACTACTTGACGATAACATGACATGGTAGGCTATGGTGTTTGGTTTATATCTTGCTCAGACTTTCTGCGTTACCTACTGGCGATTCGTTTTTGGCTTAGCATCCAGGGCTTGTGTATACTTTAGTTTCTGTATAGCCGCTTTTTCTTCTTCATTTTCACATTCGTCCTCGAGTTTTGCTGTTTATGTACTCTATCGGTTTGAGCTCGGCGTTGATCCAAGACTTATCTACTACAAACGGTCACTGCATTAGGTACTTGGTATCTTAAAGGAATCATAACATCCATTCTGTTGTCCAGTCCTCCCGCCTGTAACTATGAAATGTGCAGCTAGTGAATTTTTTCTCAGGCTAACATAGTCGTCAATCCGTTTCTGGGAGGGGGTTTTATGTGTTGTCAAAGGTAGTAACCTTATCTTAGTACGTACGTGGGATATCACTCGAACTTCTTTGGTGCAGGTCCGATTAACCGGAATGAACGGTCTACGGGAAATTGCCCGTCGCTGGTGGAAGAAGGGTTGGAACGTTCTAAAGTTTACCGTGCACTATATCCCGTTAGTTCGGGTTCTGGCAAATTTACATTGATGGCGTCGTTGGAAGCAAGGCTTTACTATCTATGGGATGGTCCCGGAATTGAAATCCTGTCATTCATAATCTTATAAACACACGAACGGACACATTTTTAGGCCCATGGCCATGTGGTTTCCCGCCGCCAACGAAGTCGTGGTTCCCCCAAGTAGGGCGGGCTTGTTTAGATGGCAGAAAACGTGGAGCCAAGACGGTAGTGGTGGAAACAATCGTGAAGTTTGGCCGGATGCGAGATAGACGGGGGCTAGGTGGGTAACGGATGTTTTGATTCAACGGGGACTGGGCAGTGGGGCTAGGGGTGAGAGGTTGTGTTTCTACATTCTGTTCAGCTGAAAATGACTGCCTTCTGGATAACGCGGTAAGGCAAGGGAAGGGCTATTATTATTGATCCGTACCGAAAGGATGAAGATAAATGCTATTATTGTTATCGACCCCAATTCCTCACTAGGGGAGGGGAGGGGGTGTTGTGCGCCTAGCATGAGACTCAGCCCGCTGCCACACCGTTACGCAAGGCTGCCAGGCTTCCTCATGATACATACTCCCCGAGCACAGTGAGAGAGACCTGGGTTGACACATGCTAGCAGTTTTCCGTGGGTGCCTCGGTTTTGATACAATTCTGGGCCCGGCGGAAAAGGTATTTTTTTGGAGGTTTTGGAGGGGAAGGACTAGGGTTTTGCATTGACGGGGCATACTCGGGAAAAGTTCGCAATGACGTTTTATCTCACATATTTATGACAGTTTCAGCCTCTCTGTATTCGCTGGTAGATCTTTCGCTTCCTTTGCTTTGGGTTTGTGTCCCGAAACCAAGCTAGCACGTCATGATCCTACCGTTGTCTTGTCCGATCGTTGGGCAGCAAGGCTGTGCTAGGCTCTCCTGCTAAGCCTCGCTGTAATAAGAGGAAGACTCGGAGTAAAAGTCCGTATATACTTTCTATTCAATGCCGGATCCACGGACTCTCGACGATTCTAAGGTATGTCAGAAGTGGCTCTAAGTTTTTCTGTGCTTCTCAGCTTTTTCTCTGGGAAGGGAGGAGGAGGGAAGACATGTGACTTTCGTCTTGGCTCGCTTAGAACTCTTGGTATCAAACTGGGCGGGGGCCGAGTCAACGTCAAGCCGCAGGAAGTTTCATGAAGGTGGTAAATTTCCGCCTTACCTCGGGCTATGCAAGTCTCCGGAATGTCGGATCTTCGAGTTGCTTCACCACATTCTTGCAGTGGAATCTTTACCAGTCTTGCAGTGAGTGATCATGAATGGGGTTTAAATTCGAAGGGTATTCTAGAGTTTCGCTAGGATTGGAGGGGGGGGGGGGTTTGTTCTGAGATTAGGATCCCGGGATGAGTACCAAAGTAGGGGCAAACCCATGCGAGATTTCCCATGAACTACAGCTCTGAAACGATCCATACCCAGCACGGCGGTGAATAGACCCATCCCCGATGAACCTGGCAGCATCTCGTCCGAGCCTTCCCGCTCCCCTGCTCCGATCTTTAGGAGCCCAATCGTGCCCCCGATACGCTGGAAAAGACACATCGTAACCCCCTCCAGCAGCGGCACAGCACTTTAGCGGTGACTCACATGATGTTGGGGATCTCGATGATGTATTTGTATCAGAGCCAGCCCATCATCCACAACCCCCTTCTTTCTGGGGTGAACGATGTTACTCACAATGCATGATTGTGGCATGAACCCATGCTGGGCTGACAGACAAACGGACAGTGCGGCAGATAGGCTGATGGTCACAAGTGTATCACTCGGACGGAACGATCCCAAAGATAAAAATTGATTTGCATTAACTACTTGCACTCACATTTCAATTGCAGGACACACAAACCATTGTCAAACTCCCCCGCTCCCAAACGTCAGCTGGCTAAACTCCCATGCCCATCCAATTCACATCGCACAGATTTTTCCGCCCTGCCCCCGCCCCGGCCTCCCAGCTTCAAACGACGTATTTACATTA
>Ga0307512_10001047_pt1 | contig 40531 bp, 44 predicted proteins | sample 14_EM_MG_FD_200267 | JGI IMG/M metagenome (GOLD analysis project Ga0307512, IMG submission 200267) | Populus trichocarpa ectomycorrhiza microbial communities from riparian zone in the Pacific Northwest, United States - 14_EM | ecosystem: Host-associated > Plants > Roots > Unclassified | place...
CGAGTAAAGAGAGAAGAAAAAGGAAATCCTCCAACACCATCGACACTCTCTTTATATACAATTCATCTGCCACCTCTCGAACCATTCCCTATGCTCCGATGTACCATCCGAATCTTATCCCATGATCTTACACACCACTCGGTTATTCCTTATCGTAACAACCACGCCACATCGTCCGACATCACCACACCTCTAACCACTTCTTTTATCTTACTAAATTATCTCGCCACCATCTCGCCGCTTCCTCCGCGTCTTCCAACGTCTCCGTCTTTCCGTAACACAATTCCTTCCGCACCACCCGTATCTGTCTTCTATTATTCCCAGGTATCACCGTACCTGCCTACGCCGTAACAGTGATTGTGGGTTGATGCCGTTGCACAGCGAAGTGATTATCCAAGATGCAAGACCAATCATCGTAGTCAATCCGTTGATGCTCACTTCTTGGATCGGGCAACCAGTGTGTCGCTTTGTTTTTTACCTCTAAGGACGGCCAATACATCATCTTTGGAAGGAGGTCAGTATGCAGCCCTTCGATTGCCAAAGGCGTAAAACTCAAAATCGTAGATGCTCCATTGACGCTCCGTTGACGCTCCGTTGACGCTCCGTTGACGCTCCGTTGACGCTCTGTTGATTCTCAGCTTAAAGATATACTAACTGTCATTGGATGCTCAACAATTGTACGCATAATGAAGACAGTCATTATTGACTGCCAATACATTGTTTCTATGTATAATCATTTGCATTCAAAAGCTTCAAGGCATATCAGTTTCTGATCCACCACTATACACGTTATCTGTGCAATGAATGACATAGGACCATCCCAGTTCAGCACTTCTGGCCGGGAATATACAGCATATAGATTCATGCACTCGTTTCTGACGTCTATGGCCCAACTTTCTCCCATTTCCATATCCAGCTCCCTCTCCTCCATTTCCATGACATACCTTAAGCAATTTTCGAAATCTCGAACATGTGCAGCAAGTCTGAGCAAGAAGTTTTGTGGTTCGATACATGGATTGATGCAGTGTGATGGGTGTGATTCATCCGGGTTCGGGTTGCGCAATGACCGCATCTTCTATGACTCATATGACATCACGAACTTAAATTATGTTAGTACATTTCGTCTCTAATTTAGGTTTTGCTTTTACACTTCACTGTAACAGGCAGGATGATATCAAGTTTGTTAGTCATGTTTCAACCTGATATGGAGTATAGAACATTCGCATGGCCCGTACCACCCTTGCTCATGCACAGACGAATGACCATGTCTCACAATTTGGTCACTGAAATCCAGAGACCGCTGACACGTAGCAGAATAGGTACACAAATTGCTTTTCACCAAGGTACATTGTCAAATCTAACTATTTTGATATCTATGACACTGGTGATGCAGGAGCCATTACTATTCATTTGTCCGAATCCGGTTTCTGTATGGTAATGTGCTACAGAGGCTATATGGATGTGTGAAAGCTTACGGTTTTCAACAGGCTTCGAATTCTGGTTCTGTAACGAATTGGGTGCTGCGTCGGCCTGGAGAAATGCTATATGTTTGTATTACTGTGGTTTCTCGGATCCCTGCCTCATTTGACTACTTCCTGGTCAAGAAGTACCTTGCAGCATTCACGATTGTCCGGGGACAATATCAAGACTCTGCAAAAGCTCTCCACATGTTGTCGGTGATGGTGTGGCTGCAGTCATATCTTTTTGAGGGTTGACAACAGCCAGAACCCTCAATTTGGCCGTCCCTTACTTCGTATCTCTGTCTGGTAAGTGGTTGGACACCTCCCACCATTGTGGTTGGGTCAATTCGTCAAGCCTCATCTCTTTCTGCCGAAATCTCCCAATGCCTTGCTGTACCATTTGGGCAATTGTTTGCATCACCTTGCCAGCTTTGTCATCTTCGCTCAGCTTGCCCAGCTCTTAATCTTGTTCATCATCTGCCTCGTCTTCCCTAACCTCCTCATTGTCGGAACTTGCAAGATTGCTCTGAATGAATCCGATAGCATACAACATCTCCGCAAATGTTTTTTCAGGCCTTCTGGTTGCCGATGCCGCTTTTTCAGCCTTTCTCATATCTGCCTGCTCTTGCATGATTGCTGTCTCTGCATCTTGAACTCACTTTCTGGCCACAGCGGTCTCTCTATCTATATAATGCTCAATCCATTTCTCTTTCCCTTGGTTCCTCAACAGTGCGTTTCTTATCTTTTCTCTGCGGACAGCTTCTTGTTAGATCGCAAGCTGCACAATGCTCCCAATGCTCGTACCCTTTCTGCCTCCAAGCCACTCTTGCCTTCATTCGCTTGGTGATATCATGTGGATAGCTTGGTCAATTTGCTGTATTTACCCGCCGGACTTGGCAAAAGGTTCTGTTTCAGAGCATTGACCATTCCATCGTGAGGTGACTCTGTTGTTGGGCGCGATGTTTGATGTTGCGAGATATGGACTACATGGAGGCAAGCGGTGTCCTTTATGTCAAGGTTGGTATGTTTGTTCAACTTGAAGAAAGCAAAATCTGCGTTATGACCATCACATCATTGCGAATAGTACTGCTAACGATATAACATCCCTTGGTGGTTAGCATCTGTTTCATGTAAGATCGCGGGGATGTCATGAGACAAACATCTTCAGATGTCCCTTCCATCGAAGATAGTCCTTGTTAATATCTATCAAACATGAGGTTTCAGTTGTCGTTCACCACAATGTTTCGCAGTGAACAAACAAACAGCATTGGACCCACTTACTGCAAATCGAGGGATGGTTACAAACCTCTGCAACCTGCAGCTATATGTTGTAGGATTCCTCTGGAGTAGAACGTGCAAGTTGGTTCCCACTCATTCCATTTTGACTTGAAGCTAACTATATATTCCTAAAGACTTCCCACTTCTTTTCATTATCAACTTTCTCACCTATTCCACAACAGCAAGTCATGGCTCCACAAACACCTCAGCCTGCTGCGAGTGGATCCGAATTGAGCGAAAGGAGGGGTGCTTTATCCAATGGGCAATCTGCTGAGACTCAGTAGCATCGCAGACACAACTTAGTGCACCGAGACGCCGCCCATGCAGCCACCCAAAATAAGACCCAGGATGCACAGTGAGAAATGGTCCGGAAAACTGCAAGGAGCAAGAATAAGATGCAGCATTCGAACAGATGTGAGTATATTGATATTGTTGTAGACGGCCACTAACTAACAGTATGATGTAAAGCTGCTGTACATAGAGAGCTACGTAACCAATGTATTCCTGCACGTAATGGGAACCCTCAATTGTCACCCAGGGCTTTGGTTGGCACAGCTGGCGAAATTGAAAATCAGGATGTTGTCAGTTCTGGTACTTTTACGGACAACTATTGTGACAAGCTTCCCAGAGAGTGGACCAAACAGCCTTGAATGACCTTAGAGGAGGCTCTGGGGTTATATATGGTTGAGGTGATCGCCGAATCTCTCTTTTAGATGCAGCAACCAATTTCTTGTAGGTTTTCAACATGTCTACAACCATGGCAAGGCAAGGAGGTCTGGTACAGCTGGAACAGTCGAACATGCGCCTTGCGTTGAATATGGCCAAAATAGCGAAAGGAGAGTTTTCGAGCGCCATAAAAGAGGAAACACTACACCTGATCAAGAAACCTTACGCCGAAGACTGAGGACAGAAGATGCAGGGAGTTGAGTTTCCTGGCTATTGAAATGGAAAGGCTGCGATGGAAAGCCACCCGGCAATGGTTTGTGACATTCAGACTGACGGCTGCCCTCCTTGCCAACCTGGCACTGCAATGAATCCGCAGAGAAGCTGGAGGCGCAAAGAAACAGGTGAACCTTCTGAAATGCGGGCGGCACTTCTGCCCGGAACACAACCCGCACCGGCTGGTGACAACGAAGAAGCTCAAAGTTCCGACATCGACCGTGTGCTACCCAGATATGTGTATGTACATACCGCTCTTCCCAATGCTTAAATATTCAATCTTGATGCGTATGCGAAGGATCCCAAGCGCGACAAAGATTTAATCCAGATTTTCTTCCTGATGAAGGAACATCCACTGGTTAGTACACTATCTGCTGCGTGGTTATGCAGCCGACATACATTTTGCAGAGAAGTGCAGACTATTGAGTGAACCTGACAGTGATGATGAGCATTGATCGAAAGGAACTGGATTTGTTGAGCATCATTATCTACAATTAGCAGATACTTTAAAGTACATTTTAAAGGATATATATATATGCATAATTAAAGAACAATGTAGTGATAAAGGAAAGAGTACAAGAAGAGGATAGAATGGTGGTTTGGCCTAAGAAGGCAGCCAATATGACAATTATGTATTACAACGAACAAATTACTCGTTAATTGCCTCACTCACAGGACAACCAATCGTTGAAGCGCCGTTGACGCTCATTTTCAGAAGATAGTTGCGATGTTGTAGCAAGCATTTTTGCCCATTAAGGCGGCCAGTACGGTCATTACGCAATACCATAACCAAGTTCCTGATTAATTCACTGACTTCCAAGACCAAACATTGTTGACACTCTGTTGATGCTCATTTGCAGAATGGGGCAGGGAGCGTGTCGCTTTCTCTTTTGCCCATAAGGTGGTAAATACCGCCTTTATTAATATCTGCACCCAATTGGCACTCATATTACCCAAGATGCAAGACCTAAAATCGTTGATGCTCCATTGACTCTCATTTGTAGGATGGGGCAGGGATCATATCTCTCTTGTTTTTGTGTATAAAGGTAACAAATACATCCAAAAGAGACAATGACGTACCAATGTCAATATTTTGCGATTAGCAGTAGGATAGCTGAATGCGACCACAAATAGAAAACCCGAAAACTAGAACCGGGGATGGGAACCAATTGGTCTAGCCAAACCCCCTAACACCTGTGGGTTGACCAGTACAAGTGTAGGTTTCGCCCCCAATGAAGCACTGTGTCAGATATCTGGACAGGTCTAGAACTGAACCAACACATTTTTGCTTTCCGAACACGGACCGCTGGTGGGTTACGCAGACCTGTTGTTCACCCTCCCGGAAGGAGATGTGCAAACAAGTTGATTTGTATGTATGAAATTGTCATAGTTGTTAGAAATTCTGGACTAAGCAACATTTGACATTTGCGGTTCTCCGAGCATTATCAGTATCTGAGAAACTGACGGAAGATGTCTGGATGGATATTTTGGTGGGATGACTGCAGCGGAAGGGGTTTAATGCGATTAGGGTTGTAGTGGATCAGATTTCGAAAATGCAACACTTAGTTCCCCATCATATAACCACAGACACATATGGGTGGGCCAAGTGGTTCTTATAACAGGTAGTACTCCTTAATGCACTGCTGGCACCTATTGTCTCGGAATGAGAACATGAGTTTTCCTTCAGGTTTTGGAAACGGTTGTATAGCCGCTTGACAATTCAACGATGCCTGTAGACGGCCATCCATCCTCAGACTGACAGTCAAATGGAATTGATTAATCTTACTACGGAACTGTACCTGCGTACATTGGTCACCCATCAACAGGACAATTGGGTAAAATGGTTACCTAAGGCACAGTGTGCTGCGAATACTAGCTACTCAGAAACAACACTTTGTACTCTGTTTTATATTCATTAGGGGACCAATCAAAGGCTGACATTTGCAGAGGCTATTGAATGGACTTGAGATGAATGTCGTATTGATGCAGATGTGGTACAGTTGACGATGGAACAAATTGATGAACATCTGCGATTAGTGATCAGGAGAAGTCCCCGAATACAGGAAGAATATGCCATTGATTCACAAATACCAGCACTGAATATGCTGGATGGTTCCCAGGTCTGGCTCAATGCTTGTTACATTTGAACAACTAGACCCACATGACAGTTCGAGTGGAAATGGCTGGGACCTTTTACAGTAGTTCGACTAGTATCTCCTTGTACTCATCAGTTGTATCTTTTAGCATCAATACCAGTTCATTGAGTACGGCCAGTGACATTGTTGGATCCCATGTAGGAAGATCTATTTGGTAGTCAATGACTTGACCCTCCACCCTCGGTTCAGGTTGACCGTGCGGAGGAATATCAAGTGTGAACTCTTGAGGAGTCTCGTATGTATCGAAACGACCTGCAGTATCTTGTTGAATGGACAGGCTGTGACTCTTTGACATCGGAACGAACATAGTTTGCATATGGCTTCAAGGCAGTTGGGGACTTTCATCAACGATATCGAGAGAGACTAGGACCATTGGCCCAAGTTTTTCAAGGACCGTGAACCCAAGCAGGGGACACTGCCACGGCTCGGGTCCTTGTATGATAAATGGATAAAGAGGGGTTCATTCCTGGGGATTTTGGGAAATGATTGGTGTTACGGACAAACGGAGATGTTGTGAGATGTAGTTGTTCTGTAGGAATAATTGGTAGTGCTGGTGGCATTATTTAGTATAATAAGGGAGTGGTCAGAGAAATTTTGACGTCAGATGATTGGGTGTTGTAATATCTGATGGTGTGGTGTGGTGTTGTTGATGAGAAGTTGTCAGTGGTGTGTGGGATCATCAATGAGGATTCGGTTTGTACATCGGAACATGAAGTATTTTTCCAGACTGCTAGATGAGAGAATGTTTGTGGTTTGGGGATTTCCTTTTCTTCTCTCTTTACTCATTCTGTTGTATAGCAAAGCAATAGACAACTTCGAAACAGCTTCAACTCCTGTCAAGGCTTGGTTTCTTGATACGCATTTCGTATCCTTTGTCCCCCTCCGAAATCACATTTCACTTGTCAATATTACGTTCACCCATCCCTGGCCATTATACATCAGCACCTTCAAAGATCAGCTCCTTAACCTGGTTTTGAAGATCCGTCCCGGAGACCAAATCTAACCATTTACAACGGAGAACCATTTGATGAGCCTCCTGGAGCAAGTTTGCTCAGATGGTTCTAATTATCAGTTTGAACTAGGTGTAATTTGCGATATAGTGAATATGGGAAATCTAATAGAGGTTTATTATGGAGATTTGGAGAGTTACACCAGCTCGTATTTGAGGATCTATAGTGAAAGATAGACCACTAGGCAATTCACATACGGACTGTGTGCCTACAAGAGCACATACTCATGGCCACTGATGAGCCTGAGCTCTAAGGGCTTGTTTTCAAGCTTGTTTAACCATCGAGTACATCCCACTATGAGATTTTCACCAAAGTGTTCTTGTCAATATGATCGCCTCCATGATTGGTTATACTACCTCAAATGTAACCTGTTGGTTTGTGGAACATTCCGATCACCACCAGGCTGCAGGTTGTGGAATATTGCATCATCCACTCGACTTGGGTAATGGGTGTACCTGAGAGGGTGGTTTGTGGTCGGCCTTGCGTCCTTTGTTGAGGATGGTTGACTGTTGGCATGTGGGTAATGGTGGTGGCATTGCCACAGCAAGATGTTGGGATTCCAGAAGTGGAGGGTGTGCAATGACAGTGCCGCCATGGCTCATTGTCTTCGGCAGTGGGATGAAAGGAGTTTGTACTGTTTCATTCTCGCATGCCTGGTCTTGAGGTTGAACCTGCTGATTTTAATCCAATGTGCCTTCTTCGTAGTCAGATGGGAAGATGAATGCTATGGTTTCCTCCCTAATGTCATCATCGATGTCCTCTTTCTCAGTCTGATTTTCCTGCTTCATCAACACATTGGGGTGATTAGTTATCTGCAATACAATGCAGAAAGGCAGACAGCTGGAAGTGCAACTTTGAAAGGAGAATGAAGATTGGCTGTTTCTTTAATGTGAGTGTGAGTGCTCTCTTAAGGTGTGCTTCTTGATTATTCTGTGAATTGTGATTCTGCACCTAGCTAGGTGTTTTTGTTTTGTAATGTTGTATTCATACTATGTTCACTCTAATTACAGTATAACAGATCATAGACACCCCCTCTGCCTCCGGGTGAGCCGGCTTCATGATGGAGCTCCCACCTGCTACCTATTGTCCCCTTCCTGGCTGCGTATATGTTCCATGTAGATGAAATGGATGATAGAAGTTTGGGGAATGTAGGAGAGAAAGGTGGTGTATAAGAATGAAATATAAGATTAAGTGAAAGAGGATAATGGGAAGAACAGTGCAAGAGAAGTTGCTCAAGGACAAGGAGGATGCAATATGAGGTGCTCCATGCAATTGTTCGAGAGAGATTACTTCGATCATTCATAGGTATGTCATGGACGGCAACTCTGGTGTTGTGATTTATGAACTATCAGGTGCACTGGAATGGATGGATACATGTTCATAATGAATATTAGCACTCCTATTGACAACTCTATGGATGCAAGAATTGGAGGTTAGTATGAGCCATCATATATAGAATTGAGCAAGACATACCTCGAACCAGATGCACCTGAAGAACTGGTGACATTGACAGGATTGTAACATTCACTAACCATTGGTGCTGGCCAAATGGAGCACTGAGAACCTGAATGAGAATGTGTGCCCCTGTAAATGACTCCTCCATACATAGTAATTATATATGAACATTTGAGCATTCAAGGTGCCCATAACACATTGCATTCTTGCAGCTTTGGGAATCTGCAAAACTTGATATATTTGGGATCTTGTGAGTGACAGTGGAGGTACAAGGGTTGATACTATGATTGTTATTGATAGGCAAGCAATAGGAACCTTGGTATGTGGTATGTTTGCCAACAGAACACACTGACTTGTATGACATTTTAATATAACCAGATGCTGCAGCTATGTTAGCAGTTGATCAGGCGATATGGTAAGTATAACTTGTGTTTTATGCATTCCTCTGGGCCGTGTCCACAGAATACCTTGACTACAATTTTGCAGTTAATGGAGAAGGGAGAGGGACCGAATTTTGGTGCACAAAGGAGTGATACAAGCATCAAGAAGAATGTGAAGGTGTGATAATAATTTACAGGTAATCTTATTAATTGAAGCCCTCATCAATGACAAGATTGCTTACAAACCAGTCCACAATATTCAATCACATTCTCATCTTGCGCCTGATATCTAGTAAAATGCACACCATTCAATCCCAAATTCATTAGTTGTCTCAACTACAATTAAGTTGACTTAAAATAAATGATCGGGTTCAAACTTGTATGCAATAAGATGTATTTGTTGTGAGACATAATGTCACTGCGAGCAGAGGAATGATTGCATGCAGTTCCAGGGAAATGAGGTGCACTGAAATGTGACTTGTTATGGTGGATTCAATGCACAAGCTGGAATTGCAGGCTCTCCTTATTCTGACAGTTAACTGCACTCTTCAGAGCTGTCTTTCCTTGATGCAGGCTTTCAAGCTTCTCTCTCTTCGAACCAGATTGATTGAAATCGGTTTCCATAATCTCTTTTCAGATACAGCTTTTTGCAACCCAAACCTACATGTAGTCAGAATGGATGTATATTTGCACTAAAAGTATTCCGAACTTAGGCCATTTTGACAATATGCCGTATATGTGCCGGGAGGGAGTTGCCAGTCATATTCTGAATTGCTGAGTACAATCTGTCTTTTGAAAGTCTCTCTCTTGCTCCTGCTTGTTCGATGGTGCCTGAATATTCTCAAGCTATTTCACCATTTGGATGTGTAGGTCCAAACATTCAACTTAGATAATATTGAGTTAATTGAAGCTACTAATCGGGCAGGGCTGTGCATTTATGGTGCAGTTTGCAGTAGCTACCTTCCTCCAATGGGCAGTGGACATGGAGTTTAACATTTGAGGCATTTTAGCAGTGGCCTTCACAAATTGATTATGAATAGATTTCAACATTGGATGACACCTAGTGGGATGAGCCATGTGCACCTAATTGCAATGCATCTTGATCGTTGACAATCTGTGTGCCCAGCTTCTACCAATTTGAAAATGGAACAAATGATACTTGAAAACGAAGCAAAAAAAATATACTGTGTACTTCAATCAGTGGGAAATGCTCGCTAGAGGTTCATATGTTGCTCTATGACATGGGTCGGCTGGAATGATACATCCAAAATGAATCCAGGCTTGTCACCGCTGGCTTCATACAAATGCAAGAACATTTTACATAACAGCATTTCGGATCCAAGGTGTGTCAGAATATCTATCTGTGGTCAAGCAATACCTGGCAGCGAGAGCTGTAGCTTAGCAATTAAAACCCAAGCTGCGTCTCACCATCTGACTCGCTGCGATGTTGAACTGAGGTGTTCATGTACCAATATCATACGCCAGGCAAAGCTGTGAATTTGTCACTAATATGTGAACTGTGTTTCATATTCTGACACACGTACTCAGTATTGCGAAGACTGTTCATTTGCCGACTGGAACTTGCAAATTTATACAGTTTGATCTGTCATAACAAGCCATGATACTCATGACAAGTGCAGGATCCTGCGGTACATCTGAGAGCTGTTGAACTATTCTTTGTTTTGGTCCTTTGATATTGCAATTTGTTCAAGGCCACAGGATTCTGGTGGATATGAAACTTGCCACTGAGGAATAATTCGAAGCTCTTTGCTTAATTGTGAATGCTGTTTTGACGACAGCCATTCCTCAGAAGATGATGTGAGTTTCGAAAGTGAAATTGTAGCCACGGACTTGGCATTAGTTAATTAGTGCCAGCAACAAATCATGAAAACAGATGTTGTCTATTTTACCAGTGTGCTGGTGACATCGCAAACCAAGTGCTTATCAACTGACTTCATCTCATACTAATCATTAATTATAACAAGAGCATCAATGAAATCACACTCTAACCATTTCTGATTTGGCAAACAACAATTTCTACATCAAAGCTTGGATTCACTTTGCAATGACCAAGACAAATGATCTATTTATACAGTTGATTGTCTCTTACACATGATCTAGCTTGACTAGATGTATCAGTTGAGAAGATCAGATTGGTTGAATGTCTGAAGAGGCATGCCTTCATTTCAGCATCCTAATAATGTGCGATGTTAGTTAATCTGAGTAGAATGTGTCTCCACTCACTGGCAGCTGCTTCACATGGTTCACACTAGACTACAGGATTTGGTGAATCATGGAAGTTATGTTTGGTCAACTCATCAAGCTAAGCAAGGACTCTCACTTGCACCAATCCGGAGTGCTGGTAGAGATTACTTGTGTGGTTATCATTGACACAAGGACCCATATTTAGGAACCATGTGTGTCAAACTTTGTTTTGCCCTGCCTGGACAACTTGTGCAAATACCTTGGACTGCTCGTTCAGCACCCAAAACCCAAGTGTCATTAATGCATGGATACTCATTGCAAGATTGATGCCAGTCCTGCCCACTTTGGGTGTAGTTATAAACACTGAAGCATTTGGTGAAACTTGGAATGTGAGCTGCATTACTGAACATTCATTGTTGACTACTTTGTGGTACATGTCGAATATATCCACATGCACCCCCGAATGCTTGGTCAATCTCCGCTCCAAATGATGACCCTGGGCAGGAAGAGGACAAAGCATCACCTCCTGTTGTGGAGGGGGTCCACTGCAGAGAGTATGTTCATTTGTCTCAAGTCTGTGATAATCCACCTCACTTGATGCTTTGTATTGGGTGAGTTCGGGAAACTCTGTGGGATTGTTGACAACTATTGGCAGAAATCACTCTCTAAGCGATAGGAAAATCAGGGAATCCACTGAAGTATCATGAGGTCATTCATTGGACCATTGTGCTGAACTGTCATTGCAACCCTGTGTGTTCCGCAACTCTAACCAATATGTGCCAGCCACCATCCATGAACACTGCATGCTCTCAACGCACCCTGTGAAGTTTATCATTCCACTGGATTAGTCAGATTCTCTTACGTTTCCTCAGTCCTGCCAAAATCAATGACGTGTGCATTCTTCTTCAGTATTTGAATGTGTGGTTTCCCATAAGCATGTTTCAAGTCAGATCAACTTTTGATTGTACATGGGGTTGCAATCTGTTACATCCAGTGCGCTGAATTCTGTTGAGCTTCTGCATCTTGAGTCTGGATGGCATACACGAAACTCTTATCTGCCCAATGCAGCATGTCTGCACTATTCTCTTCGAATACCGTATCATCCTTTGGATCCTCTGGCACACCTGAAATTAGCCTCATTGTTTGATATCTCCAGTTAAAGGGTGAATGGAATCCTGGGTCAGCTGTGACTTGAAAAGTGTATCCAATTCTCACTTTGAACAAAATTTGCCAGCCCACACAGTTTTTTGTCTTGCACTACCTACACTCATAAAAATTCTCGAACCACCATAAACAGTATGATATTTGGCTGTTGCTTGATGGTTTCGCTCTGTATAATCAGTGGTCATATGAAACAAGCTGGATATTCCATCAGTTTAGCGGTGTTTCAGTTCCAGTGTTCAAATCCTCATGTGAGAGATTTGCATTTTCTGCAACCTACAAGTTTACAAGCTTGAGAGCAGTCCCACATGTCATCTCATCAATGACAGTCTTCAAAGTCTCCGACACTACGGGCATTGTAACAACTAGGATTAGTGTATAGGCTGAGGTCGAGGCAGGATGGTGCAGTGGGGAAGTGGTCTGGATTTCGACATCAAGGCTGGGCACTAAATTCAATCTCTGCAATGGATTCCACTCTCCTTCTTCGCCAATCATCCCACAATAGTCGATCTGAGCATTATTCTCCCATTCAGGAAGTGAATTCTCCCACAAAGATGACAGCAGCAACCCCACAATAACCTACATAGCCAGCAATTTGAATATCACAGCTGCCGCCACTGAGGCAAAAGTCTTTCAACAACCAATTTCATCTGCAATGAGCACTGCTGGCATGCCTGGAATAGATTATTGGTAGCGAGGGATCGAGTCAGCCTTTGATTGGTGAAGTGCATTGGCATATATTTTGCTGAGCACTGCAGTAAGATAGTTGGAATTAATTTGTTTGTTGACTGTATTGTGAATAGTGCTCATTACTGAAATCCTAGTATCAGGATCGAAGACCTCCTCAGCATCCTCCACTTGGTCCTGAACCTCCCTTGCACCTAATTTAAGTGTCTTTATATCATAATTAATCCGTTTCTGTTGTTCCAACGTTAGCAGGACAGATGGACTTATACTCTGGTGCTGCGGAAATTCGTAGTGATGTCACGACTTTCACCGACAACCATGCATAGAAATGATTATCTCTGTGGGGAATATAGTCAATTCTAGTCTTTCAATTTGAAGTGATGTTGATACAAGAACGATTCTCTAGTCTACCATTCTCCTCGACCTTTAATATTCCGCTCTCTTCCAAATATTTCAACATCTCTGTATAATGACAAGCTGTTGGGTATGTCTGGACTCAACATGGCCAGCAGGGATAACCTTTGGTGGTCTAATTATGTGCTCTGCACTGTCCTTCCCTTTTGCTATCCATATTTCTAAGAACAATACTTTCAATTTGGATTTCAGTGTTAACTTCAATGCATCTCAAAGGTAACAGGTATATGCAATCATCTAAAGTTCAGGGTAATACATGTTTAGCCCATACGTATATTACCGCATATACTGTTTGTCCAAATCGTCCTGCTCCAATGCGCACATGACACGCGATAATTGCATGTATGGCTCTTTCAGGCATTCATTTTTGTCGATGAAATTCATCCGCTCCTATCAGGGCCTCACATCTGTGTATGATGATTGAGGATGTTTTGGGGATTTCAGATTATCATTGGTGTTTGAAATCTAGCAAATTCCAAACGTGACCATGGTAGTTGGCAACTCTGGGAGGTTACTTCTCATCTTTTTGTCTTTATACTGTCACAAACTTTTCACTGGTTGCATGTTTCCTTGAGTTCCCATTTTCTTTGCCTCCCAAGTCTCGCTTGCACAGTGGTGAGAAATAATTGTGAACCACTGCTGCTGAATACATTTCTGATAAGCAGAGTTTTTGAACTGCACCCAGCTTCCAAATGTCACCAGAGGATCTGTACCTGCTGTCTCTAAGTGCAGAATGCCGTACAGTGGCGCATGCTCGAGGAGTAAAGTGAGTGCGGGTGTAAGCCAAGGTGGGTCTATTGTATCGTGTAATGAGTTACCTCGAATCAACATAAGGTTAATCCATGACTAATTGCGCCAAATACAAAAGAAGAAAGTGACATCATATTCCATGGCGTAGTGATATCTGTACTCAATCAACTCAAGGCTCCTCCAGGATGGCTATCACGTCCGTTTCAAACAAAAAACAGTAAACAAAGGTGCAGAGCATCCAAATGAACTTTCTGGACGACCTGGAAAGAAACGTGCCCAATCAAGTTACTTTCCAACAGAATTCACGATGCCATTTCCGGTTCCAATTTTGACACCATTTCCATGACCATTTCCAGGGCCGTTTCTGAGGCCATTGCAAATTCCAATCCCGAGAGGATTTCCGAGTCTGATTCCGATCATTCCCATCTCGTTACCCTGCTTCAAGAAGGTGGGTCTCTGCTGCGGCTTTGTGAAGCAGTCGGCGACCATCTTAGCAGTCGGTATGTCGCTCAAGTTCATCTCTCCATCTCTAGCCATATCTGCAGCAGATAGTGGTTGGTTGGAATGTGTGCAACTGCAGTTCCACGGTAGATTCTGTTCTTCATGCTTGGGATCGGTGACTGTGAATAGGAGTAGATCTGAGGGATAGTCGGGATGCAGAGCTCGTTCAAGTGATGCAAGAACTGTGTGAGTCTCATGCAGCCTACGCCTATGGCGTGGTATCCGGCGTCAGCTGTGGACTGGGTAGTCGACTTCTGATTTCTCTATCTGCAGTCGACCACTCATCCGAAGGTGATGACCAGCCGACTTGTCAATTTATAGTCATCCGGGCATCCACCATAGTCCAAATCGACATAATATCCAAGTGTGCCTTCTCCATCTCCTCCGAGTGCTCCTCCGAGTACTCCTCTGAGTGCTCCTCCAAAATGCAGTCGCCAGTCCTTTGTGCCGTTGAGGTACCGAAACACAGGCGTGGAAGTAATCATATGCTCATTTCTCAGGTCATAATTGAACTGGTTGAAAAGTCCGATGGCATATGTGATAGCGGTCCGAGCGGTGGTCATCGCGTACCTGAAGTATCCGATCAGCGTTTGGTATAAGGTCCGATCGCAGGCTTCTTCGTCAGGCATCCTCTTGTCAAGCTTTGTCGCCATTGGCGTGGTAACTGGTCTAGACTCATGCATTCTGAACTTCCCCAACATCATCCGAATGTAGCTGTGTTGATGGATGTTGTTCGTGTGATGCTCCCGATTCCATTCGATGTGCATGGCAAGATACAAGGAGACACTCCCGAGATCATGCATCCGGACCCTCTTCTTTGTCTGATTCTTGATCTGCCCAATCAAGCCCTCATCAGCAATGATGAGGAGATCATCTTCATACAGAATGACTGCAGCGATGACTATGCCTTGATCCTTATCATGGAGCACAAACAGGCCTCCATCAACATGCGATGCCACGAATCCAATCGCGATCTCCAAGTGGTTAACATTGGTGTACCCAATGTATGATGACTGCTTCCGGCCATCATGAGACATTCTCGAGCAGAGTACCATCTTCTGCGAAGTCTTTGTTAATTTTGGATCATTGCATTGTCTGATATTCTAGAGTCTTCGAAAAGGTCCCTGCAGTGGGTGCATATATATCTCATGTTCCAAGTCCACTCACAAGAAAGCCGTGCATACGTCGATTTGATGGATCTCCAGATTATACTTGGCAGTTATTGCCAGTGCCAATGTAATGTGGCACAAACGAGGAGTCGGTGCATCCGTAGCCTGGTAGTGGATGCCTTCGATTTGGTGATTTCCACCACAGTCTAGCCTGGCCCTGAACCGCTGCGCATTTCCAGCGCCATCGCGCTTGATTATATATACCGAATGACTTGGCAAAGCCTTTCTCCCATCCAGAAGCTCCATGAAATCTACAAAGACTTTGTGCTGACCAATTGCGTCTAACTCTACTTTCAGTGCTGTATCCCATTTCTCGGCGAGCTGAGACTTGGTTGCTGCTTTGTGAACATTTGGGTTGATCCCATTCTCGTGATCATTGGGGTTTGCAGCTGCAGCTTAGATGGGAATCATATCCTCGAATTCTTCATCTTTGAGAGGCAGTTGTGCAGTATCTGCTAATGTATGCTTGCCAGCGCGGTTTCGGCAACTACCTTCAGCCTGCGGCTTCCATCCATCTCCAAGTGATGTCTCAAGGGCAGCAATTCTTGTGACATCTTCTGAGGCTTTTGACGCTCCGGAGGTGGATGGTCATCCAATGACTCCTCCGATTGACGTTCAGAACTTTCGCTTCTGGTTCACTGCTTCAATGTGGGTTTGGGTTCCTCGATGCCATCTCTGTGGAAGTGCTCATTCAAGATCGCTTCATCTGCAGCGTTCCGTGCTGTGTACCACTCTCCATCTCTGAATACCACATCTCAGGAGCGGTGAAGTGTCTTGGTCAATGGGTCATAGATGAAGTACTGCGTAGGCGATATGCTGTACCAAACTAACATGCCAGGAACGGCTATGCAATCCAGCTTCTGTCGTGTCTCTTTCGGTACGTGCATGAAAGCGAAACATCTGAACAAGTGGAGAAGCTTCCAAGATGAACTCATTCCGGATCTATGACAGGCCTCAGATAGCGTCTTACTCACTATGGATGGCGTCAGAGTCCCGTTCTTGAGATAGACCGCCACTGAGACTGCCCAACGCCCAGTATTTCTTCGCAAGTATGGCGTCGTCCAGCATGCATCTTACGCGCTCCACAATCGTGCGGTTAGCCTGTTCGACAACTCCATTAGACTGAGGAATGTATGGTGTAGCTGTTTCCTATAAGATCCCTTCCAATTTTAGGTATTCTGTGAACCTCTTGGAGGTATACTCACCACCTCCATCTGTATGAAATCTCTTTACTTGCTTGCCAGACTCGTTCTCTCTAATAGCCTTCCAATCTGTGAATGTCTCCAGCGCTTCTGATGCGTACTTTGAAATGTGCTCATCCAGATGCCTTGTGGCGTTGTTGATGAAGGGCAGTATATATCGACCTCCTCCGATGGCTTTTTCCATGGGACCGCATATGTCCAAGTGTGCATGCTGCAGTGGCTCTGTGGCATGGGAGGTTGTGGGATTAAAGGGCTTTCGAGCTAACTTGCAGTTGATGCAGCTTTCACAATCGCACTTCTCATTGATCTTCAGTGCATCAGCAACGACCTTTGGCAAGATCTCCAAAGCCTTCAGACCATTGTGAGCCATGCTGCGGTGCCTTAACATCCGCTTCTCTGCATTGTGCCGAGATGCATGCGCAGTCATGTTATGTGGCAGGAGGCAGCTGTTGTTGTCGATATCCATGTATTTAGTGGGAACTTCCGGAACTCAATCCAGAACGAATAGCCCATTGACCTAGGGTGCAGTGGCAATCAACTGGCCATGTCGATTGAAGAGGTTGAGACCATAGTGATTCACCAGTTCGACATTGACATCCTTGTCCATGATCTGACACTGTGTGATGATATTGAACACTCCTGGCAAATGCACCACTGCTTGAAGTCTGATTATTTACGTCTTTCCATCTGGCAGTTGACAAATCAACCTAACACTTCCATAGCGGGATGAAAACGATATGACCCCATTGTATCCCTTCACATTCTACATATTCGCAGGGTATTCAGTGTAGGTGATGAGCATTGATTGATGGCTGGAGATGTGAGCCATGCATCCGCAATCGATAAACCATTCACTGGATCAAGCAATAGAGCTAGCCGCCATCCAATAGTTCTCGAGCGAAGAGGTGAGAGTCGAAGTGGTCTCTGTCGATGATATTGCTGCTGTGTCAGCAGTCTTTGGAAGATCGCCACGTTTCTTGCTCAAGCAATTCTCGGTGATATGCCCTCTCCGTTTGTGAAGAAAGCACTTCCGCTGATCATTGTCTTTCCTATCGTCCTCATTATCTTTTTTGTCCCTCATTGGACCGTTGCCGCTTCTTCTGCATTTACCGCGTTTGCCACCCTTCTTTGCAAAGAGCGGAGCTTCTGGAGAGAGCCCATTCTCTCTGTTGATTGCAGCTTCCCTGTCGACGAGCTTGGTGACGATCTCATCAGGTGTGGCGGTCATTGTGGGATCATTGTGCGTCATGAGCTCCAGGAAGACTTTCCACTCGTCGTTCCTTGGGATGCCACGGGGGAGATAGAGGATGTGCTCCTGTGCACTTATCTTGGCGACTGTCTTTGCATTTGCGTTGGGGTTGGTGTCAGCAGTGTCAGTGCTAGCGGTCGATGTTGCTGTCGGTATTGGGCAGAGATTGTGATCATTGATTGCCCAATCAATCTGCATTGCATAGGGGTCGACATCTCAGCAGTCCTGTAGCTTGATTCTCCAAAGGTCTTCCCTAATCTCGAAGATGTTGAGCTTCAACTTTGACTTGAAGGCTGATGCGAGCTTTCCTCAAGCGTTTTCACATCGTCGATGATTGTGTATTCTGCTCACATCCGCAGCTCCATGGCCAGCAGAATAGTCGATCTGGCAACACGATGGCTATTCATCCAGTCTTTGCGAGTGGCCGTCTCCGTGGCGGTTGCGTTTGCAGCTGGCTCTGCAGGCATGTCATCGTATCCTTTGATGATACCATACACTTGCTTCTGCTCAAGATGTAGGGCCATTGCAGTTGCCCATTGTGCATGGTTTGTGCCATTAAACTTGGTGATGGTGATCGTAGTCGAACACATCCTGCACGATCGTATATTGCAATTGTCAGTTATCGTAGTTTATTGGACTGTACGGGAGACGTCCAGCAGCTGCCATCAGATGCACTGCAGGATGTGAGGTTAATGCTTAGCTGGTGGAGAGAATTCTCTGTGACAATATTGACCTCCGCTCAACAAGCGGAGTGGAAGTGGTGATCATCAGTTCCGTTTGACACCGAAGGGATCATAACCTGATGTCAAGTCGCCCATCCTCGAGTTGTGGTGTGCGTGCGGGCATATGCAACCCTGTGTCTGTTGAATCGTATACTGAGACATGTCGCATCAACATTAGGTCGATCGATGACTCATGGCCCTAACTACAAAAGAAGCAACTTATATCATAGTCCTTGGCATAGTAATATCTTTACTCCCAATCAGCTCAGCACAGGAGTCCATCTGGAAGCTGTTACAGATGGTTCTGCCCCTAGATATCGCCACAATTCTTTTTCTAAGGAATCCCAGCCACCCATGCTTTCTTCTGCATGTTGAACACACTATAGTTGGGCAGCCCCATCAATTTAGCAAATTGCTTGAAGGAGATTTTTGTTTGCTTCGGCCCAGTTGAGGCTTCGCCTTCTGCGCCACCCCAGTCTGATGAATAATTGCTCCCATCATCTGCACCTAATGTGTCATAGGAATATTCCGGCATTGGGGAGAAATCTGTACTCCCTGTGACACCAGTTATCCACAGATCTGCTACCGGCTGAAATCAGTTCATTGGTTGGTGAATGAGCAGTTTCCCAGGTGTGCTGGAAGGAGGTACTGGTGGAGATGAGCTGCAAGTTGTTCTGCTGATTGGAAGTACGGATATCACTATGCCAAGGACTATGATATCACTTACCTCTTTTGGAGTCTGCACCATTAGTCATCGATCAACTTTATACCCATGCTACATATCTCAGAATATAGTAAAAGACAAAGCTTCACATACACAGACACACATTCAACTACTTGCGACTGCTTGAGCATGCGCTACGATACAGCAGGTAATAAGCCCAACTATTAACAACGGAAATTGGGATCAACACTTACACTTGATTCTTGAGCTCAAGCCAACATTGCAATAGAGATTGATCTTCTTGGGCTATGCGGTTACCCCGTATCCTGTGATGGATTTGACCACAGCTGCTGGATATCTGTCGTACTGTCCGAGAGACTATGATCACTGACGATTTTGATATGCGATCATGCAGGATCAGTTCAACCATGACCACTATCGCAGAGTTCATTTGCACGATATATGTTCAAAGGGCAACCCTCATGGCTCCAGGTCTGGGGCAAAAACTAGTGTATTTACTCGTCGAAGGATCTGATGACAGGCATGAAGAGGCAGCCCCACATGCAACTGCCACAGTGACGGCAGCATTCAAAGATTAGATGAATCACTATCGTGTTGCCAGATCAACTATTCTGCTGGGCATTGATCCGATTATTATAGCTGAATACATGGTGGTCAACGATGTGAAGACACCTCCGGAGACGCTTGCATAAGCCTAACAGTCAAAGTTGAGACTCAACATTGTCTAGTGTAGGGAAGACAATCGGAACACCATGCTACAGCACTGCGGAGATGTCGACAACAACGCATTGCAGATTGATGAACAATCAAGGATTATAATCTGTCTCTGGAACCTACAGCAACTTCGACTAGTGACATTGCTACGAATATGGACACAGCAAGAACAAGCATGAAGATGCGTAAGCAGGAACACAACCTCTACCTCCTTTGGGGGATCCCAAGGAACACTGAGTGGATAGTGTTCCTTGAGCTCATTGTGCACAGAAAAGCCGTGATAACTGCCATGCCCGATGAGAGCATGACCAACCTCATGGACAAGGCAGCTCCAATCATGGGAGAGAATGGGCTTGCTCCAGAAACACTGCTCTTTGCAAGGAAGGGTGCCACAGGTGGTAAAGGAGGTAAAGAAGAAAAAGGTCCTAAGAGGGATAAGAGAAATAATAAAAATGATAGGAAAGAAAAGGATTAGCAGAGGTGCCTTCATTGCCAACAGAGAGGGCATATCACGCAGCACTCCTTGAGCAAGTAATGTGGCACTCATCCACACGCTACCGACACTGCAGTGAAAGCATTAGCTAAAGTATTGGCTACTTCGACGCTCACCAGTTTGATTGAGAACCAAAGGATGGTGGCTGACTGAAATGCCATATCCTATGATTGGTTCATCGATTGAGCATGCATGACTCATATATCAGGCCATTGTTCAATGTTTGTTGATCACATCAAATTTCCTCCAAATACAAACAAGGTGAAGGGATACAATATGGTCATATCATTTGCATCTGGATATGGAAGTGTTAAGGAGACTTGTTAACTACTAGATCGATGGAAAGATACGATCATCCATTAGCAAATAGTCTAATCACCGGGATCGTTCAATCTCAGCTCAAAGTCTCACATCACGTAGTAGGACGTTGTAGTCAAACTTGTGAATCAGTATGGTATCAACCTCTACAATCACGGTGGCAGAATGATTCCCACTGCACTTTAAGTCGATGGGGTATTCCCTCTGGACCGAGCACCAGAATTGGCTGAATACACAGATATTGACAAGATACCTGCCTGCTGGCATATGAGATGACTCGGCATGTATCTTGTCATGATGCCGAGAAGTGGATATTATGGCACTGCCGCTTGGCACACCTACGTCTGACGGATTTGGAGATGTCCCTGAGAATCATCAATGTGCTGAGAATGACAGACAAGTGCAATTGCGAGAGCTGTATAAAGTGCAGGTCAGTTCGAAAGCCCTTTTCTTTGAATACAACTTCACATGCCACTGAGACAATTCCGCTAGTACACTCCAACATATGTGGTCCATTGGAAAGAACCATCGGAGGAGGTTGATATATGATGCCTGTCACTGATGACACCACATGGCATGCAGTGGGGTACATCTTGAAGTACGAATCAGAAGCCCTGAACATATTGAGAGAATTGAATGTTCCTAGTGAGAGCGAATCAGGCATGCAAGGAATGCCATTTCGTACCGATGGAGGCGCTGAGTATACCTCCATGATGGACGCAGAATACCTTAAATCTGATGGGTTTTGAATGCATACAACTATGCCCAACGCTCTTCGGTCTAATGGAGTCGCCGAATGGGCCAACCACACGATTATGGAGCGTGTATGATCCGGTTGCATGATGTGGGTCCGTTGAAGAGGTACTGGGCGTTTTTCATCTCAGTGGCAGTCTATCTGAAGAACCGCACTCCTACATGATCAGCAGTCAGTAAGACATTGTAGAAGGCATGATATGCAAAGAAGTTCTCATTGAAGCATATCCACATGTTCAGCTGCTTGTCTGTTGTGCACATTCCGAAAGATAATCCAGATATGCTAGGGTACAGAGCAGCTCCTGGCATGTTCATTGGGTACAGCATATCAACGACACTGTACTTTGTGTATGACTCGCAGGCCAAGACCCTTCTCTGCTACCGGGATGTAGGATTGAGAGATGGGATGCGGTACACAGCACCGACTGCTGCAGATGATGCGATGTTGAATGAGCACTTCTCCAGAGAGGTTATCAAAAATCCCAAGCCCACAGAGAAGAAGCCAACCAGAGATGAAAGTAGCAAAGATCAAACAGAGAAGTGATTGGGCGACGATACACCTCTGCAGTTTCCGAATGCAATGAATGAGTCACGAGAATATCGTGTCCATGAGATGTCACTGGGAGATGCATGGAAGCCGCTGGCCGAAGGTAGTCACTGAAACTGTGCTGGTAGGTTTGTAGAATCTGCACAATTGGGTCTCAAAGATGTGGAATTCAAAGATATGATTCCCATGGATGCTGCAACCGCAACCTTCAACAATCATGAGGATATGAACAACTATCCAATATTATAAAAAGTAGCAACTGAGTCTTCACTTGCCGAGAAATGGGTTAAGGCAACTCTACAAGAGTTCGATGCAATCGGCTCATGTAAGGTCTGCCGAGAGTTGATGGAGCTTCTAGAAGTGAGAAACACTGTTCGAAGTCATTGGGTATCCAAGATGAAGCGTGATGCAGCAGCAAATGTGCCGTGGTTCAAGGCCCAGCTAGTCTGTGGAGGAAATCATTAAGTCGAAGGCATTGACTGCCAGGCTACATAGGCACCGACTGTTTTCTTTTGTGAAAATTGGTTGGTACTTGGGATCACTGCCAAGTACAATATCTAGATCCATCAAATGGACGTATGCCCGGCTTTCTTGGGAGTTGACTTGGAAGAAGACATATAATTTCACATACTTCATGGAAACTTTCATTTGCCCCAGTCTGGGAGCCGAGACTACGATCCAAGATCAAAGACCATGCAAACGATGGTACTCTGTTGTAGATAGTCTCAACATGACCTGAAGCTGTCATTGCACATTTGGTATCGCATGGTGAAGGACTTCTTAATCTCAGTTGAGTTCGTCACTTCACCCATCAAACGTGGACTGTTCATGCTCCACAGGAAGGCTCAATGCATAGTTCATACTGCAGTTGGTCTGCACCTTGATGAACTCTCATTCATCGCTAAAGAGTGTTGGTTTCCATGGATCAAGAATCAGAAGAAGAAGCGGTTCCGGATGGAAGATTTTGGGAGTGACTTCTTCTGTCTTGGCATGAACATCAAACACAATCGGGTGCATTACACAATTGATAGCACTGAATACAGCCACATTTGGATGATGTTAGCGTTGTTCAGAATTGATGAATCTAGACCAGTTAGCACACCAAGAGTGAAGAAGTGTCAGAAGAAGAATCCCATCGAAGTAGCCCGTGACTCCACAATATACCAATCAATGTTAGGAAGCCTGATGAACAAAACGACTGCCACATGGCGCAATATTGCACATACCATCGGAGTTCGCAGGTAGTACAATTATGACCCGAGCAATAAGCCTATGGTCTCGCTCAACTGAGTGTGTCGGTACCTCAGTAGCATGAAGGACTGGCAACTGCGTTTTGGAGAAGCACTTGGTGGAGCTTTTGGTGGAGCACTTGGTGGAGCACTCAGTTAGCACTCGGAGGAGCACTAGGAGAAGCACTCGGAGGAGAAGGAGAAGGTGTACTTAGATGTTATGTTGATTTGGACTGTGCTACATTCCAGGATGACTATAAATCAACAAGTGGACTGGTCATCACCTTCAGAGGAGCGGTCGAGTGGAGATCGAGAATACAGCAGTTGACTGGCCAGTCCATGACCGATGCTGAATACTATTGCTTTGAAGTAGGCTGCATGAGACACCCACAGATCTCACATTTCTTCAGTGAGTGTGGCATGCCCACTATCCCTCGTGTGTTCTCCGATTCATGGTCACAGATCGTGAGCAGTTGCACAAATTGCACTGAAGTGCTGTTATGCGGCGGTTATTGCTAGTGATGGGGAGATGGACTTGAGCTACATACCAACTACTGAGATACTCACCAACTGCTTGACAGAGCCACTTCTGATGCTCACCTTCTAGAAGCAGTGTGCTGCGATTGAAATGATTGCATTGGGACTTGGAAATGATCATGGGATTGGAATCAGGATTGGCCCCGGAAATAGTCTCACAAATGGGCTCACAAATTGTCTTGGAAATGGTCTTGGATATGGTCGGGGAACTGGTCTCGGAAATGGTCTCGGATATAGTGTCAGAAATGGTCACATGATTACAATCACACAAGGCATCGGGAATTCTGTCAGAAAGAACACAAAACAGGCACATATGTCTTGAGGAGATGCACAATGTTTAATTGGCTCCTCTTCTCCTTTGTTAACTGTTTTGTTTGAAATGGACATGATAGCCATCGTGGAGGAGAGTTGAGCTGATTGAAAGCACAGATATCAGTATGGCATAGACTATGGTGTAACATACTGCTTTGGTGGTTAGCGCCATTAGTCATTGATCAACCTTCTGTCAATGTGTCATGTCTAATTACCCAATACAGGTGACACCTTCACAGAGGCCCGCACACACACAACAACTTGAGCACACACCAGTGTACAATACGAGTTGTTGCCTGAATAACTAGATTGTTGCCATGCAGTGCAGGGGGCACACCACGTTCACCATGAGATGACAGCATACGTTCTGAACGCTGCGCAAAGGAGAATGTTTGAGACCTGCCATTACCCTCTTGGTGGAGTTCATATCCTGGCCACAGTGGCCCATCTCTTGGAAATTCTTAGCTCGCGATGGAGCTTGGTTGGGAACTGCATGTCATGTTGAATGGAGAATGCAGGCAAAACCACGCAGCACCGTAGAAATGGGTGCAGTGATGCAGTGTAACCATAACAATATAGCAGATGAAATTAGTCATTGCATTTCCCAAATCCAATGTCTGTGCTAGTGGCAGTGAAGAAATATTATCGGTTAATTGCAAATTGTCATCTGGGTGCTGTTGTAAGCCGAAATGGCGAACCAGTGGAGCCACTGTCACCGTCTTCAGCGGAGATTCATTCATCGACATCCTCTGTGAGCAACATGGTACAAATCTGATATTTGTATGGGATTTGTGGCAGACTGAAAGGGATCACAGTTGAGTATATTCGAAGTTGCAGTGACCTTCGGTGGAATAATGGACATTTATATCCTTTTGTGTGGACAATGTGGGGAGGTGTATCATAACAACATTGTTTCATGTGAAACAATAATTTCACCTAATTGGCCATTCTATGTTAGATGTTCACAATGATATAGTCACATCTTGCATCAATGCTCATAGTTGTATTGTTCCATAACTGTAAAAGTCAAAGAAATGATCTGATATGATATTTGCAGAAACCAAAGCAAAACTATATCCAGATTCAAGGTACGCATCATGAGGGCTATTACGCATGAATGGTACAAGCATGACATACAACATCATTCGATTGGAACTCTGTGACTTCGGCCGCCACAGTGCTGACTCAATATTGAGCTCAGTTTCAGAACTTTGTTGCTGTCCAAACAATCTGCACTCCGGTTAATGCCTAATCCTGAAGTCCTCCTGCAATCAGCACATCAGTACTCGATGATCATCGACTGCATATCCAGCTATCTATGAAACTCTCCTGGTCATTGTATGAAGACTGTCTACCTTTAGTAACAGTTTCTTGGAGCCTCATGTGAGGCAATGATTCACATGCCTTCGATAATGAAGTATTAGGCCGATTGTGGTGATTGCCGCATCACTTCATGACAAGTATCTAAGCTTCAATCCAGTGATAACAGAATAATTCTTCTCATCTCTGCTAACAATGTCCAGCCAAAGATGTACATGATCATTGTCTGTGGTAGAATATATATATCCAGGTGTATGAGAATAACTGAGCATAAGGTAACATTGTTTTACCCCTCCTTCACATTTAGCAAGGTGCGATGCAGCTGTGAAAGTGATGCACTAACCAGAGTTAGCTCCCTTTCAAAGCAATATCCCTTAGGCTTGGAATTGCCCCCTTAAGGATCATCCAAATCAATTGGGATTTATGTAGGCTGACCATTTCTCCAGTATGGTCAACTGATCCTGGAAACATGTTAAGTGCTTTATATGTAAGAAGAATCAGTTTGACAAGACCAGACTGGGGGCTCGCATGCAACAATTTCACCCAATGTTGAGGAATGAGGATTTAATACACAATGGGATTTCACCACCTCCACACTGTGATTGGCCTGTGCATGACTTCTAGCAAGTTCAATTATCCAGCTGGCAAACAATAAGATTCATTAATCAACATCAAAGACATGGACTGGAAGACTTGGAAATCAAGTCGTTTCTATCAACAAATGCTCTGCAACACCTCCTCGACGAAATGGATTTTCGCCTTGGTCATGCTCATTGGATTGGAGATCATCAATGCATCTTCAGCAAATTACACTACAAGCACATTCTCAAATGTATACAGTTCCGGTTGGCCCATCTCCAATTTAAGGGGCAGATCAAATGTTCATCAGTACACATTGCAGATTTGAACACTTGCCGGAAATATGGTGACATGAACACTTGGGATTTGTAGTGGGACTTGCAGAATTGACCATCTGCCAGAGCAACAATCATGCCAGTAATTTATACATCTGACAAGACAGACTAGACTAATTTTGTGGGTCATCAACATGCCCAGCTGCTGTACCGTACAATTGGTAATTTTCGAAATGATTCCAGATGCTCATCTGACAAGCATATCTGGATTCTGATTGGCCTGATCCTGTGTCCTCCACATGGTGACAAATTCTAACAAGGCCTAATATAATGTGGCCAGAACTTTGCTGTCCCCACTCAGGAATCTTAACATAACTGGTCCCAGCTTGAAATATGATTATGCTGATGGATTCCTGGCACGATGTTACCATCTGTTGGATGCCTTGGTTGGGGACTATCCAGAACAAGTCTTGGTTGCTTCAGTCTTATATGACTCATGCCAGATGTGTGAAATTCCTAAAGGTGTGCCAAGTGGGCATTCAACTATGTGCCCACCCAATCACTCAAGTGATCAGCATGTTTACTTGGAGCATCTGGAGGAACCCCAAACTGATGTTCTGAACACTCTGGATGGTCACCCGATCCGTAATCAGTTCTGAGAATACCCTCAGTTGACTATCTATTGGTTTAAGAAGCCCGATGAGTTGTATCAGCTGCTCCGAAGTTTAGTTTAGCACTTAGCGCACTGGCTACTCAAAGAGCTGCAAGGTAGACAGGACATGGATTTATGTAACACTTGATTCACATTGGAACCACACCAAGAAGGCCATCAGAGCATTCCAAAATAATTAAATTTGTTCAAAATCGGCTCCTGGCTGGGATTAGTGATTTGGGGCATATTCAGATTACTACCAGTGAATTGCACTCCCAATCATGTCTGCTCAAATGATGATGGGAAATGTGAGGCAGAATTACCCTCTGATAACATGGTAATGGAAGCAGTGTACAAATGATGTGAATTCACACTACTTGTTACCAAACAAAATCACTCCGATATATTCCTCCCAGTACTGCACATACATTCAAGCGGGGAGTGGCCCCTTAGTGTAGTGGTATGGTCTTGCCACCACTATGCTGTTCTTTACGGGTTCGAATCCCACCACTCCCCCCACCCAAGCAGACTCCTTGTACCGAACAAGTTGATGTCGCACTGCACCAATGCAGCCGATCGAAAGCAGACTCCCTGGAAATGCAGGTTGATGTCGCACGAACCGAGTTCCCTGTGTCAAACTCACCACAGGTCGAGCATACGAGAGATTAGTGATGGGGGTGGGCTAGGTGGAGGTTCAATGGCCCTTGTGCCCTCCACCGGGTAGCGGGAAGTGGGAGGAAACGACTTGGCCTGAGTCAGAAGTAGGTGCTGCATGAGCTGGTTGGCCGTAGCTTAGCCGATGGATGAACAGGAAGTTTCCGATGGACAGGGGTAAAAAATGTTAATTAAATGCCATGACCACCAGTGGTCGGCCGGCTTATGGTAACTTAGCTGGGCACCCCTTCGGGGTGAATGCAAAATGATTACAAACAAACATACATTCAAGCAATTCTACCTGAAGAAAGGTCCATTTCGAGAGCAGAAAATGTTGACATCCGCGAAGGCCAAAGACGATGATCATGCAGCAAGTGAATGTCAGCAAGTAGGAGAACAACCAATTGGGATAATTTATATGTAAATTGACGTTGTTGTGTATGGAGTATTGGACCAATCAACGCACAGAGGGAACTGTACATCAACTGATGGTGTAGCTGCCAAATTTGTGATGCATATATTGACTTGTCAATTAATTGATTTGACATGTACATAAAATGCAAAGTGATTGCGGCTCTGCCACTCATTCCTAACAACAGGTGATGACAACACGCAAACTCTTCCCCACTCTTTTCCTGGTCGGTATCATGAAACTATCACTATACCATAAGGACAACTTAAAGATAGTAACTGTACCAAGCTCCTCCAAAGCAATCACTCAAATCCAGAGCTGTTTCAAAGCATTTATTCACCGAAGGAATGATAAAATTAATGATTCCAATTCCACCACAGCATGATCAAGGGGTTCGGCCTGGACTGGTCAGTCAGCTTCTGCACTTTGGGTTTCGTGTTGACCACTACTCCAATGGCGATGATCAGTCCAGCTCCTACTCTGAGGAATGCCTGCAGGTGCTTCTCATACACTCCTGAGATTTCTAACAAGGCCTGCCAATTCCTGTAAGATACAAGATATCTTAGATTTGTTGATTACTGCTGGTGGATCTTCTTTATCCTCAACCTCACTCTCATTCTCATCATCATTCTCATTGCTAGAACCAACTCTATCCTTCAACTGACCTGCAGTTGTGCCACCGGAACCACAACAAGCTGCTGGTCAGTTGATTGTAGAAGCCAATACATTTCGTGCTGATGATTCCCATTCATTGGTTGGCTCCTCTGGCTCCACAATGTATGTATAGCCATGCTCACCTGTCCTTGCATTGTTTGCTGGTCATCATGTATTACACCTGGATACCGCATCTGTCGACTGATGACACTCTCCTGCAACATCCACATGGAACCAGAATTGTCCTCCTACATGAGGTGCAGCAGCAACAGGAGTTACTTGACCTCCTCCACCAGTGTGTGAGTTGTCATGTATCTCGATTCTGAAGCCATTCATTGAGATGATCTGTATTCCCGTATCCATAAGCCCTGATTGGGAGCGCAAGTTGTGTGCCCCCTCCACATGCAGTACATCCCTTACCATTGCTGCAGTCATGTGGTAGTGGCCTCCAGGTAGTTGAAATCTCAATTGTACATCTCCCTGCTCGATGGCGTTGGATGCTGCCCTCCAAGCGAAAACATACACCTCGCGCTTGTCTTTCTTGACTGATCTGGTATATGGAAAAAACTTTCTTCCATTTGCATCAATGTGAGGGGTGGAGGCAGAGTCGAAGTTCCAACTCTCTATTGAAAGGGCCATCTTCCACTGGTATCTGTCAGCCAGCAGTTTTCTTTTGTCGGTGCTGCAACCCTGGTGGCCATATTGGAATCATCCTTGGCTGAGATTTCGCTGTGTTCCTTTGTGACGGGAGGAACACCACATTTCATACTTGGGTGATTCCTCAGATCATGACCATCATTATGGTAATAGAAACACGTTGGGTGACATTTCCTGTCTCCCACAACCTTGTTACTCTAATTACCTGTACTGCACCTGATGCCATGGCCATTTTCTTTTCGACATCAGCAAAATGTATTTTAGTCACTCAAAGCCTCCAGGAGTGTCTGAAAGGATCTGGAGTGTAAACTTAGATGCGTCAATTTGATGGGGGTATCAAACCCTATAAGGGCATTCCAGCCGGCGTTTGGAGTAACTGAGATCTCTGATGACTGGTACAGGAGCACCATGGGAGTGGTTGTTATCAGTTTGGGAATACCTCGGAGCACCAGAGAGAACTTTGGGTGCACCCGGGAGCACCTGGGAGTGCCGGCGACAGGTCTGGGAGCACCTCAACTCACAGTAGAGCAGTCTGGGATGAACACCATCTTCTTTGCAAACGGTGCTAGTGCGCCTGGAAATCATAGCTACTACTTATTGTTCAACGATTGTTAAAACTCATGTATTCAGTTTGTATTCTCATCTATGTATCTATGTATCAATGTATCTCTGTATCTATATAGCTACCCATCTACAGACGGTATATCTGGACTCGCTGCAGGCGGTGCTTGAGAGCAATTCAAGGTGCGCCTGAAGATGACAATCGAGTGTACTCTGAGATACACTCCGAGGCTGTGATCGAGCGAAGTTGGAGATGCACTTGGAGGCGGTAATCGAGGGTGTCTGGAGATTCACTTGGAGGCCCTGATCGAGTGAGTTTGGAGATGAACATGGAGGCCATGCTCATGCGAACTTGGACGCCTTAATCGAGCGAGTTTGGAGACACACTTGGAGGCTGTGATCAAGTGGGTCTGTGGATGCACTTGGAGGCCATGATTGAGTGAACATTCAGATGGACTCTGAGGCTGTGATCGAGCGAGTTTGGAGATGCACTTGCAGGCTGTGATCGAGCAAGAATGGAGGAGTACTTGGAGGTGGTCGATGTGAAGGTGGTCGATCTGGAGGTGGTCGATCTGGTGTTGGTCGATCTGGAGGTGGTCGATCTGGAGGTGGTCGATCTGGAGGTGGTCGATCTGGAGGTGGTCGATCTGGAGGTGATCGATTTCGAGGTGGTCGATCTGGAGGTGGTCGATCTGGAGGTGGTCGATCTGGAGGCCGTCGATGGGAGGCATGCGGTGTGCTGAGATTCCATTCATCGGCTAGTCATCTCAAATCCATGGGAATGTGACGAGGTGACTTTACCTTTGAAGCTCTTATGGGGAACTGGCTGGTGGCGGTCGATCTGTGTAGGGAAGCATGCCGGAAGTTGAAGCTACATTCAGCGGTCAACTCGTAATCATGAGAATGAAGGGATGACATACAATCTTTGGTGTATACTGTACTCGGTGTATGCTGCACTTGGTGTATGCTGCACTTGGTGTATGCTGCACTTGGTGTATGCTGCACTTGGTGTATGCTGCACTTGGTGTATGCTGCGCTTGGTGTATGCTGCACTCAGTGTTAACTCATAATCATGGCATGGAGGGATACAGAGGGATGACTTAACTTTGTGTTCTGCGAGGATGGTCGAGTCGTGGATGAGAATGAGAGAGATGGGGGAAGAAGATGATACGATATGGAGGATACGAGCCACATTGAGAAATCAGGGGAACGACGAGCCTGACTGGGTTGAGAAGACCTCATATCGGTGATAGTATGTGCCCGATCGGGACTTGTACTAGCTGTAGTGGGGATGGTAAAATGTCTCGCACATGAAATTCTCTTAAGTCCCAGTTTCTCACGATGATTTCCCCTATCTCCTCTCATTTCTCTCTTTCTTGTCCTCAACTCTACCATCACCTAAGAACACACAGTTGAGTCATCCCTCGTTATTTCTCCATGCCATGATCATGAGTTAACACCGAGTACAGCGTACATCAATTACTCCATCATTCCATGGTCAACATTCTCCCTCTCCCAGCCAGTGTCTCATCTCTCGGCGGATGTACTCAACTCTCTACATTCCCACAATTACGAACTCACAAATGAATAGTCTCAGCTCCCATCGAGCATCCCTCCCCATCTACCGCCTCCAGGTACTTCTCCAATGTTGATTGATCATGGCCCCCAAGTGTATCTCCAAACACGCTTAATTACGGCTTCGAAGTGCATCAGTGAGTTCACTCGATCTCGGCCTCCAAATGCATTGCCAACCCAGCTCGATTACGGCCTCGGGGTGCATCTCTGAGTTCACTTGATCTGGGTCTCCAAATGCATCTCCACAGTCGCAAGATCGCGCACTCCAAGTGCATCTCTCAGTGCACTCGATCTCGGTCTCCAAAGCCATCTCCAAACTCGCTGGATCCTGGCCTCTGAGTGCATCTCTGAGTTCACTCAATCTTAGTCTGCAAGTGCATCTCTAAACATGCTCGATCACGGCCTCCAAGTACATCTTTAAGAAGCGACAGCAAGTGTATGGAGATACAGGGGTAATGGAGGTGGACTGAGTGACGGGGAGTATATATTAGGCAGACCCCAGAGTAGATAGACATCATCTCATTTCCATCACATGTTATCGTACAACGAAAGTACACTCTCTCTCTTTCCCAACTTTTGGTCTCACTCGTTCTGTCCGAGATTTTGTGGATCCTCAATCCTGGAGTGTGTAATATCTTTTCACCCGATTCCTACGCTACTTGAGCGATGACCGCTCTTTCTCCCAAATTCCGTTTGGATGTTGCAAGAGGTGTGGCGGAGTGTTGATGGTGGGCTCTCTGTCTTCTGCTCCATTGTTTCACCACAATGGCCTCCAAGTGGTGCATCTCTAAGTTCTCTCAATGGGTGTGCCCAAGTGCTCCTCCTATTATACTCGACTACCATCTGCGGCCAGATTGACCGTATATATATATATATGGAGAGACTTAACTAATGCATGCCATATAATGATGTAGGGGATCTTGTGACTGTAACAAAGATGAATATTATAAGACGAAATGCCTTGTGGTTATATAAGAACCTGTGCACTGAGAATACGGCACCACGTCTCACACAGAGCTGCGCAGTGGTCTCCGCTGCTCTCGAAGCCTCCTGGAGAGCTATGCAGCGATCTCACCTGCTCTTGAAGTCTCCCTCCGATCTGCGCAGAGGTCTCACAAGCTCCAAAACTGACTATTCTATATGTCAAATTTCGTAGCATCTTGAATGCAGCTCCATAACTGCAGGTGCTTTCAGGAGCACCTGAGACTGCTCTCGGAGAGTCTGAGAGTGCTTTCCTCAGCACCAGGGGGGTCTGGGAGCATCTAGAAGTACTAAGAAGCACTGGTGAGGTTGCCTGGAGTGTCTGGGAGGATTGTGTGTGGCTTCTGGACCGATTTACATTTAGCTGATGCTATGTCCTTTCATGAACAGTAGGTCTTTCTGCCCTAGGCCTTTCTCACACTGCATTGTGGCCTACTTTTTGACCATTTTTATCACAATCTCATCTGGCATGAGCATTGCCATTGCATTTTTGACCATCATCAATATGAGAAAGTATTGCCAATCTTTATTCCTCAGTATTCTGCACAGCAGATAATACACGTTGTTACGCCTTTGGTGTTACAGGTATACTTCTGGGATCATTCAGGATCACTCGATAATCCAAATATGGATATTCAATCAGACATCACGAATTAGCACTCAGATTTCCTAATTGGATCAACCTTCCGGATCTGTTCACCTATTGGTAATATCTTCATTACCCTACCCACGTATCAATAAGATCAACGACAGTGATCAAGCCGAGCGCAGATAAGATATGCATTATCTATAACTCGGTATTGGGCGTAGGATTTCTATTGTCAATAGTCAGTCCTTATCGGCAGGAAACCTTATTCCTAGTCGCCGAACAAACCACTATCCTCTCATGCTTCAATGGTTGGTTCCTTATGAGATGAGATGTCGTCAATATCAGAGCACTATTGCATCTTGTGATATGCAGAGTCATTTAGGAGATTAGTCGATAACCAATAATTGATATATCGGAGCCCAGTCAACAGAGTAGACTTATACGAATCTACCCTTAGTCTGACCAAACTTTCTTGGTCTGGACAGATGGGACCTTGGATTCATTCGTCCTGAGTGGCGAGGGATACTCTCCGTTCAAAATATGGCACAACAACTCAGTTGCAGAATACTGTATATTTGGCTCCAATGAAGCACAGTCAAATTAAGGGTTCTGTCGTTTGCCGCAATCATTAAACCATTACATACCCGGTTGGTATATGAGAGAGCACTCTCACTGGCTCTTGGTGACACAAACCTATTAGTTAATAATTGGCTTCAGAGAAGCACGTAACTCAACGAGGTATCGCCAATAGCAATAGTTTTGCAATACGAGCTCGTTACCTTGATGATGTAGTTAGTACTCTTGGGAGTTAGAACTCGACCATCAATGGTAGAAGGCCAGAATGATACGGCCGTTACGTATGTGAACTCCGAAACAGGCTTCGGCAGTCTTAGGATTGTTTAGGGTGTGGATCGTCTAATATATATCAGCGATACTAACATGCAGGAAGGACATCGCTAACATTCTATCGAAAATACTATCTACCTCAAGATTTATCTACGGATACCTATTGACCTTCTCGACCTGGAGGTTAGGCCTTGACTTTATTCCCGTGTATTATCTATTAAGTTCTGTATCAAAGTCAACGAGGTTACTTCTCCTTTGAAGTCCAGAGTTGTATGTTCATCATCAGTTCTATATCACGGATAAACCCATCACTCTTTATACTTGGTTATTCTTAGTACCTTCGTCAAAGCAAGTCATTGATCGGGAAGAGAGGAAGACGATCCTCTGGAGTCCGATGAACCAGCCCAATAATGTGGAGGTTTAGAGAATACTGTTGAGTCGGCATTACTCCTTCTGCTGAGCCGAAACTACTTTGCTGTTTCTTATAAGACAAGTCGATACTTGGAGTCGTCGCATTCTTGGACAAGTCAGTCTTCGAGTTAAGTGCCAGTTGTTGGGACCATACTCTAGCATCCGTTGGAAGTCCGAGAGTCATTACGATAGTGTGCTGGATCAGAGGATACTTTTTTCAGGCTCTCCTGGAGTCGTGTACATCAGCATACTGATATCTTAAAGACGATACTCTTTAGTCGATACTATCTTTCGGATGCAGAGAACAGAACAGTTACCTTGTTACCTTGGGTGGTGATCCTTATACACATCCTGAGTGAAGCTTTAATCATTGTTCTCTTTATCAGTCCGGAAGTCATTAGGTGCTTTTATTGATCAGGACTTAGGGTGGATTTCCCGGTGTTACACACGTGCTCCACATTGGTTATTCTCACCAGGGTCCTTGTTGCATCCAACACCAATGTCGATGTCTCTGAACATAGATTACAGTTATTCACCTTCTGGTTGATCTGTAGAGCATAAGTGTCAACATCATCACAATCCACAATCATTATCCCTTGAAGCTTCTGTCTGATTTGAAAGATGTTGAACTTCAACTTACACTTGAACGCCGTCACAAGAATCTTCCAATGATTCCGCACTGCAGTGATCATCCTGAATGATGCCTGCAGCCGCAGCTCCATGTAGAGCAAGATTGTCAATCGCACAGTACCAAGTTGCATTACACAATCTTGGACTACAGCCTGATTGGTCAGTTTCTCTGTGGTGGTCTCGTTCAGCTTCACTGGATCCTCGGGCAGCTCATCCTCTCCCATCACTACATGGTAGACCTGCTTCCGCTTCAAGAGAAGCGCCATCTCCCCCGACCATTGGGTGTAGTTGAACCCATTGAATTTCATAATCCATATCGCCATAGATGTTATTGTGACGATGTCAGTATCAATTTCTTAAATTATACTCTACTGCTCTTCAAGATGCATCTCCTCCGGAAGTTGCAATTGGTAATTACCAGAAATAAGATGCGACTGGGCTTGTAACTTGTTGAACCGATCCTGGTGAAGAGGGATCTGTAAGTTGACGTATGGTGAAGCGGCCAAATCAGTGACGCATATGTTGACTTGTCTATTCATCCATTTAACACATATACAAGAAGTAGAGTGAATGCCAAGGCTCCCCCAGGCAACCTTAACACCCTGTAATGACTGCACTCAAAGTCTGCTCTACATGGCACTGAAAAGGTTACTACAACAAAATGTAGGCAATGTCAGGTGCACCTGGATAGGACCCAACAAGGGGCAATGGAATGGTCAAATGCTGATTAATTGAAGGGGAAGGAGCAATTGGAGTATAAAATCCATCAGGTGACACCTGGTAAATGCAAACTTTTCGATAAATTATACCTACATAATGAGTGACACCTAGTACAGCAAGTCAGGACTAACACTACTAGTCCCAGAAGTGTATTTGAAGCAAAACATGCTCCAATGAAAGTGCTGCAGTACAAAAGGGTCACAGGGTGACAAACATGACCTCAGACAACATTGTGGATTTTCAGGTCCGTCTATCTGATGCTGAGACTAAAGCATGGACCTGGAGTATAGCTGATACGGACTACATTCTTAAGCAGCTGGAGTGAGACATTCCTGGTATTACTTCAAATAAGCAGTTGCAGAACAAGAAAGAATTCACCATCTGCTTAATTGAAATTAAGCTTGAAGGGAGGCATTTGGCATTCAGAAGCTCCAGAAAACCATTAAACTATGCATAATGCATTTGAGATATTCAAAAATGCAACTTGTGAGACATGTAACAGAGTCAATCAGGCAAATGAGTTCTGGCAACAATTACACTGCAGAGATTTGTAAATCGCTATACATCAGCATTCTGAGTGAGACACATTGAACTTCCAACAAAGTCAATTACGTTTGTCTGATACTCAAGCGTAATGTCCATTATCCTGGTTTTGACTATAATATTATATGGAGAATTCAGTATACTATCTTGCCTGGCAAGACAGGTACGATATTAACTCTGAAAACATTTTCAACTGTCTGTCCGCTATCCATACACAGCGAAATCCAGCTCTGGCTTAGCTTAAATCCCTTCAGCATTGTTGGGAAGAATTAATTGTCCAACAAGGATCACAACTGGTACATCAATTGACAGAAACACCTGTAGGCAGAGTGTGCAGAAGTATCAAATTAACTACACTGAGAGTAGCATCAGCAGATATCAGAATTCCCAACTTTTGACAGCAATTCCATTCACAAGGTGAGGAGGACTGGGGACCCAATGTTATTGGACCAGTGCACAGATAGGATCAGAATGTACTCACAGATATGAGATTTATCAATCCTCCTACTGGGCTGTTGTACTGTGGTCAAGCGCTTCACTGCCCTACATCTGTTGAGTGTCTGGGACTTGATTCCAAGGTAGAATATACCAATGCCAACCAAGGGACTATGCCTGAATCTTATAAAAGTTTGGTCCAATATATCGAAAGTGAAGAAAATCACCTCGATAATACGTTCTAATGCTGACTTCCTACTTTCCCTGTCTTATAGTGTCGCTGGACTCCAGCCAATCAGATCCTCCAATTTCAGGTATACTTGCCCACAGGAAAAATCGTACTGACCTTTTTGAAGCAGTGCAAGATAATTTGTCAATGAGTAGTACATCCTCCAGTGCATAATTATGCAGTGGTTATTCCAACAGCGTACAATGATCTGTGTGGTTCGGCTGATTCTGTGGACAGGTTCATCTGTGTTGTCAAATATAACAATATGATATATATTGTACCTGTATGACCATTTGTTGCACTAGCAAATCTGGAGCAGGAGAGTGCTGCATCAGATAGAAGTGATAGCATATGGTTTGTCAATAACCATGTGGATTTAGAGATGTACTAGATAGTATATTAATTAGAATACCTAAAGCAAGGTGTGTAGAGGTAAGTAAATTTTTCAAACTGTACAGTTTGATATAGACGTCACAATAATTGCTCCGAGAGAGTATGTCTTCAATTTTGATGTGAAACATATTTGTCTTGGGGATACATTCTATAATCCCAATAGCCCAGGCATTGACACATTCTTATTGTTCAGTATCGTAGCATTTTGAAGACAACAATACACTCTCCTGACTATTCCTGTAATCTAACTGACAATTTTGTTGTACGGTGGCGTGTGCTCGAGTATTCGAGTGTGCGCAGGCGTATGCAATGGTGTGTCAATTGTATCAGGTAACGAGACATGTTGCATCGACATTTGTTCGATCAATGACTAATGGCGCTAACTACAAAAGAGGGAAGTTACATCATAGTCCTTGGCATAGTGATATCCATAATTCAAATCAGCGCAACACTCCTCCAGGATGGCTATCATGTCTGTTTCGAACAAAAACAGTAAACAAAAGAGAGGAGGAGCCAATCAACCATTGTGAGTCTCCTCGAAATGAACGTGCCGGATCTAATTACTTTCCGACGGCATTCCCTTGGCCAGTTCCCATTCCAATACTGATACCCTCTCCGTGACCATTTCCAAGGCCATTACCAAGTGCAATCCCGAGGCCATTTCCAAGGCCATTTCCGACTCCACTTCTGATCATTGCCATTGCACCACACTGCTTCGAGAAGGCGGGCTTCGGGAGCGGCTTTGTGAAGAAGTCAGCGAGCATCTCAGCAGTCGGTACCTAGCTCAAGTCGATCTTTCCATCCCTAGCCATATCTGCAACAGGATAGTATTTGGTCGCAATGTGTGCAACTGCAGTTCCGCGCTAGATTCTGTTCTTGATACTCGTGATCAGTGACTGTGAATCGGAGGACACGTGGGTGATAGTCGGGATGCTGAGATCGTTCAAAAGATGCGAGATCTGGGTGAGTCTCATGCAGCCTACTCCGAAGGCATAGTATTCGGCATTGGTCATGGACTGGGCAGTCGACTTCTCTTTTCTCAATCTCCAGTTGGCCACATCTCCAAAGGTGATGACCATTCCACTTGTCGATTTATAGTCATCCGGGCATCCAGCATAGTCCGAATCGACATAACATCTAAGTGCGCCTTCTCCCTCTCCTCCGAGTGCTCTGTCACGAAGTGCTCCTCCGAGTGCTCCTCCGAAACACGGTCGTCAGTCCTTCGTGCTGCTGAGGTACCGAAAGACGTGCTTGAGAGCTACCATATGCTCATTACTCGGGTCGTGATTTCACCGGCTGAGAACTCCGATGGCATATGCAATATCAGGCCAACTGGCGGTCATCGCATACCTAAGGCTTCCGATCATTGATTGGTAGATGGTCCCATCGCAGGCTCCTTCGTCGGGCTTCCTCTTCTGAAGCTTTGTCGCCATTTGCATGGCAATTGGTCTGGACTCGTCCATTCGGAACTTCGCCAAGACTGTCCGAATGTAGCTGTGCTGACGGATGTCAATCATGTGATGCTCCCGATTGCGTTCGATGTTCATGCCGAGATAGATGGAGACACTCCCGAGATCATGCATCCGGAACCTCTTCATCATCTGATCATTGATCTGCCCAATCGAGCCCTGGTTAGCAATGATAAGGAGATCATTGACGTACAGATCAACCGCGGAAACTATGTCTTGATTGTTATTATTGAGCACAAACAGTCCTCCGTAGACACATGATGCCACAAACCCAATCGAGATCATGAAGTCCTTATAAGTGCCGTACCAAACGTGCGAAGACTGTTTCAGTTGATAAGCAGACGTTCTCAAGCGCAGTACCATCTTCTGCGAAGTCTTTGTTAATCTTGGATCGTTGTATCAGCTCCCATTCTGGAGTAAACGAAAGTGTCCCTGCGGTGGGTGCATATAGATCTCTTCTTCCAAGTCAACTCCCAAGAAAGCTGTGCTGATGTCCATGTGATGAATCTCGAGGTCATAGTTGACGGCGATCGCGAGTGCCAGTCTCACGTGCCCTAGCGAGCAGTCGGTGCAGGCATCGCCTGGTAGTCGATGCCTTCAATTTGGTGATTTCATCAACAGACTAGCCTGGCCTTGAACCGCTGCACATTGCCTGCTCCATCGTGCTTGATCTTGTATACCCAATGACTTGGCAAAGCCTTTCTCCCTTCTGGAAGCTCCACAAAATCTCGAAAGACTTGATGCTGACCAATTGCATCTAACTCTTCTCTGATCACGATATCCCATTTCTCGGTGAGCGGAGACTCGGTGGCTGCTTTGTAAGACATTGGATCATCGATGCCATCCTCATTATCGTCGGAGATCGCAGCTGCAGAGTGGATGGGAATCATATTCACGAATTCCTCAACTTCGAGAGCCAATTGTGCACACTCTGCATCAGCAAAGTGTATTTTAGTCACTGGGAGCCTCCAGGAGTGTCTGAGAGGAGGCGGAGTGTAAACTTAGAAGCATCAATTTCAGGAGAGAACCAGACCCTAGGAGGGCATTCCGGCCGGCCATCGGAGTAACTGCGATCTCTGATGACTGGTACGGGAGCACCATGGGAGCGGTCGTGAGAAGTTTGGGAGCCCCTGGGACTGTCGCCCAACCAATGCGGGAATCCCAAACTAACTCTGAGAGATGCCGGGTTCTTAGGGATGTTCACTCGAAGGACTGCAGGCGATATCTGACTGTACACGAGCAATAAGAATACCCTCCAGGTATGATGCATAGATTATTGTTCATTATCAACTTCTAAATCATACTACAGTACCCAGCATCTCATTCAACATTCTATTGTTTGCATTGCTACATTAAGGAGGAGAACCAAAGAAAATGACGAGTGATTCAAAAATGAAAGTAGGTAAAACCGAAACATTAACCCGATTAAGCGATCGGAATGCAATCGAAGATAGTCTCAATGTCATCCACTAAATCTCCCATCTCACCAGGGCCGACAAACACAGGAAAACACAATTCATCCACGGCGCGAAGAAGCTGGAGGCGCTCCTTCTATTTCCGAATGATTCCGGCCTGGCGAGTGGGTGAAATTGAATTCCAATGTCGTTTGGCTCGATTTGT
>Ga0307512_10001048_pt1 | contig 40509 bp, 36 predicted proteins | sample 14_EM_MG_FD_200267 | JGI IMG/M metagenome (GOLD analysis project Ga0307512, IMG submission 200267) | Populus trichocarpa ectomycorrhiza microbial communities from riparian zone in the Pacific Northwest, United States - 14_EM | ecosystem: Host-associated > Plants > Roots > Unclassified | place...
TCACTGCTTCAAATTAATTGGCCCCCCTTCCTGGAGGATAACCTGCACATCCCATCATCTGACGACCACCACTTAAAAATTCCTCGCTCACGCCTGGCCCAGGGTCTCAATGATGTTATCGCAGTGGAATACCCCAACCGCCTAACTCAGGGAACAGTTAGAGAAAGGCAGGGCTCTCGGAGGTCCAGAAAAGAAAACTACTCCCTAGGTCATACACGGCACGCTGACCATCATTGGGCTTGGCTGGGATGGGGGGGCGGAGGGTTATATTTTCATTCCGAGATAATACGTTAAAGGCCACTCTTGTAGTTCGTCCTTGTGGTGCCCGAGAAGCGGGTCTTGTCCGTCGTAGTCGGTTCGAAGAGTTTGTACGGAGCGTGTATCTCAGCACTTAACGTCTCGCAGGGTTTTTCAGGCAGCCGCTTGACGGAACTTCACTGATACCGCGCTGATAGGCCATGGCTTTGACGCTTCCGGACCTCACGTACTAGTATGTCCACAGGCATGTCGTAGGCTTCGATAACTGGCGTAAGGTGTCGAAAAAGGCAAGTTGCTCCGCACAAGGAGACTGTTAGGGGTTCTCCCTTAACAGAGTATACGTAACCTGAGATAACCAATGATGGGTACTTGTCAGGTAACCCCCGGGTTACCTGACATGCAAAACGACTACCCTAGGCATCCTCAGAACTTTCGGTCACGATTACCTTTAGCGGGGTATGAGTGGTACTCGTCTCGATTTGTTAAGTTTAGGCTTAGCGGATTCATTGAAAGCATACGCTGCGGCAGCTGATTTGATGATGCAAATACACTGCCAGATCGAAAGGGGTACAACCCTGCCGAGTGTGTAATTACCAACCAGATTTATTTCCAATGCTAGAGTGATTATGTCTGATCGGAGTGGAGCAAAGGAGTTCGTATCCGCAGACACGGCAGTTGTTAGCCTAAGCTAGTAAGTGGGATCTTAAGACCGGCTATCATATGTGATGTCGGAGCACTGGGCACTCCCCGGTCAAAGAGAACGGTCTTGGCCTAAGCTGAGTGTAACTGAAAGATTATGGCATGACTGTGGATATGAGGTCGAAGCATCCCCACACATTGATTTGTGACGGAATGGCAACTGCAACGCTACATGCATGTCATTTAATTTATATCAGCATAGTAGTGGTTGTCCGCCACGTAAACCTATGATGCAATCATACTACAGTATTGATTAGCTGGAAAACGACCGTACACTATGTTGGCAGCGTTTCCGATTACCGAACCATACGAGAGTGAGATGTCCCAGTTGAAGTTATGATCTGATATATGATATCTTGCGGGTGTGGCCTGATTCTTATCAGGAGCGTAACGCTTTAATACCGCACCTGCATGAACACGATAACCATTGGGATTCGTGGCAATTCTTGCAAGGCGCGTTCATTTAAAAATCCAGTTTCTGCCAAAGAGAGCATATGGAGAGTCATGAATGTAAGACGCAGATGTACCTTGCTATCAAAATCATGGAAGACGAAGTATGGGTGCGCATGCGTAACATCCCGAAGAAGCTTCAATATAAAAGATCACATTGTCCCGGCAATGAGAAGAACAAGCTCTAGCAGCGAAGAAACAGCAATACCTACCAGCGAAAGAAAACCGTTATTTATTATTATGTTTTTATGATACCTATATCTATTTTTATATATGAAATCTATTAGCTTTGTGTAGCGGCAGCCCCGCACCTTTGATAAGGATTGTCCTATACGAATGACTATTACCTTCAAGAACGAAAACGACGTTATAGTATACGCATTGGAGAACATCATTAGTTACGCCAGGAAGAATCAGTACATCTTTGTGGCGCAAAGTGTTTGGTGGATAGCCTCTGTTATTGGACTTACAGACGGAGTTGCTACGCATATCGATAATCTACGTGTACGTTTCGAAGCGTATCAGGCACCATTGGAGATAGAGCAGTTGTTCTCAGAAAAGGAAGTAGCGTCTGCGCTTCAAGATCACCTTAATATTAATACCGAAGGAAGTGGTGTTCATCCTGATAGGATATCTCAAATCGATGATATAATCAACGGTAGTTACGAGGTTGAGAGTAGCGAACCCGAGCCAGAACGAGCTACATTAATTATCAAAAACGCTAAGGAGTTTCTTTGCAAGTCCCGGAAAGAAAGGCAAGCTTTAGAGCAAAAGCCTTGTGTGTTGTCTCGTACGAGGTCAGGAAAGATTCCGGTAAAACCTTTAACTAAGAAGCAAAGGAATCGGTTGCAAGCAATTCCCAAGGATACTCTTGCCACGTATCTGGAAGGAAGGAAATAGGATTTACGAGTTAGGGAGATTACGCGTAGACGTAATATTGCCGATAGTATCTGAACGCCAGATTTATCAAGGAAAATTCAGAGGGGCGTGAAGATATGTGTTAAAACATATTGCACTATCAACGGGCATTATATTAAGCGCCATAAAATAAATTAATCACCGAGATTAATTTTACGAGTTATATGTATTGTCAGTATTGCATTACACCAAGATACGATTTAGTTGCTATTCATCTGATAGCTTCTGATACGACGATTCATATTTGTCCTTGTTGCGTTTATGATCTTTACAGACTACCGATACACTTTGTCTGGACATACGCTTAAGGAATTATAATAGGATCTACGGCTGTGTACCTAGTACTTACTTAGAAGTATCTTTGGATATAACTAAGTATAGTTACTTAGGTGGAAGCACCCCCGTAACAGAGACTACCAATCGTCCGTCAATGCTGAGTAGTAAAGAGAGCTTTAAAACGACGAGATACACTTGCAAAAGCAAGCGGACACAGACGAAGGGAAATCGTGAAGCCAAAGTAAAACCCCGCTCCCCCCCAAAGAGGGGAAAGCTTGGCAAAACCAGGCGTTGAGTGTGGTTGTCGAAGGTGTGTGTTTTAGGATAATGGTAAGGGCCGCGAGCTATTAAAAAGCGCTAGAGCTCAATTAACACTCGCCTGGCGAAAGCTGTAGGCGATTCACTAACCTACAAAGACTGGGGACGCGACATCATCATTATTGAGTGTACCGACTCTACTACAGAGAGCATTGTAAGAGAGCTAGAGTGCTACGCCAGCAACAATACAAGACTAGTAAGAGACTCTACACGCGGTTAATTAGTGGGTTAGGTTTATCACGTCACGTCCCAGAAATATAAATTGCTAGTTCTCTGGAATTTATACACAGCTCCAAAACCATCATCCCACATCGCACCATTGCCATTGCTACATCGCCAAAGAAAATATCGCTGATATTCTCATGCTATGCTACCTTTATAGGCTGTTCATCCCATTTTGAGGCTCTATGTTCCCATGAGTTTTATATGCAAGTGCCACGAGTGTGATGCACCATGTGTCACTTCTAGTCTCTATGAGACAAAGCAACTTGATATTGAATGCCAAGTTACTCTAAGCCCTACTCTAAACGATAACTTTTGCCTGAGTTCAGAGAACCTAGGCTAGTTTACAACCTGGGGTGGGGAGCAACCATCAGAACACTGAGTTTGTGAAGGCTACATATGTATATGTTCGATGTTGTGTGGTAGCCAAGTGGTTTGAACTGACTTGGGAGCCTCGAGGGCAAGGAGCTTCGTCTCTTCGGCCGGTATAATTTAGCACTGGATATGGTACACGCAGCAAGTAGTGTTGCGGTTGGCGGGCGCCCAACGGCAACGTTCAATTAACCTAAAAATACCCACTTCAGAGTCCTTATTATCAGTCAAAGGGATAACCTTAAGTGCTAAGCTAAAGTTGCTGTGGCAGAATTTCACCTTGCTCGGACCACGCTTACGTGGAAAAATTGTCAGGGTTTGGCACATTACTCATGTGAATCAGATTTAATGTTCTAGTCAGTTCATGGAGAATGACAGTCCAGGAGTCCCACCTTCCGTGAATGAACCAGTCAGATCAGCTCTCCGTGAACTGGCTGGAAGATATATAATATACTAATGACGTTCAAGAAAAATAATAACTACTCTGTACATCTTCATCGCCAACGCTACAATCTCAACTTCGTGTTGCATGTAAAGGCCGGTACCGCTACGTACGGTCCTGTATGTAAAAGGATAGGATACGGTTGCAAACGAGGACTCGAGTGATCATAGGTGTGCAATAAAGGTAAGGTTTTCGGTACAGATCTAAGTGCGTCTATATACATTAGCGCTTACCCAGCCTCCGATCACGTTCTGCCGTTACATCATCCCCCTCTTTAGGCGCAGACCTCCTGGGCTGCAAAATTTAAAAGTCGGTACAGGAAAGGAAAGAATGAAACAATCATCCTACCTAGGTACGTACGTAGTCGTACGAACCCATAAGTCCCACAACCGATTGGCACCACTCAGGGTGACCTTTCGGTAGATCAAACGCACGGGGAAACTTCGCCTCCAGTGGCAGGTGGTAAAAACTCATGCTGACGCCATTTATACTTAGTGTTCGGCATGGGACGCGGGATCGGCGGTTATCATTGATCGTATACGCTAATTGCATCGCGTGTAGCCGCGTCTCATTCGTCGACATCAACACGTAAGTTTCTCTTAGATGGTCATACTTACCATGTATTCAAGCGCGCTTGCGCTCTCTCGAGCCCTTGTGCAGTGCTGCGCATGCTCCGTAGAATATCTCTTGCAGCCGGTAACCCTTGTGCGGTATCTCAGTACCCGTCGGTAGTCACGGTGATTGGCAGATTCTCGATAAATATCTGTCAGAATATAGCTTCAGTGACCTTCTAGTCAGCTTCTCGGTAGTCTTCTCAGTAGGCGGCTTCGGTAGAATTTCGGACGACTTCTCGGTAGACATCTCGGACGACTTCTCGGTACGTGTCTCGGTAGACTGCATCTCGGTGGGCTTTTCGAATTGTCCGTAGCACTCAGATCCGACACGGTTATTCCACTTTTTGAATGCTCGTTGCTTCGTCTACGACTTATCCATCATATCGATCGTCGATTGCCAAAGGGGCTCGGTAGCAGTGTAATCGTGATTCGAGATTGTAATCGTAATCTCTGATTCGACACGTAATTCGGTTCAGCTTTCGCTTCGTCTGGAGACTTTCGTCCTTCGACTTCGATCGTCCTTCCACGTCGCCCTGTATTTGACTGCCCATTGACTTGCTCTGCCTGTCGACTTAGAGTCGCCTTAGACTTCCCATCTGTTCGGGTCCAGTGGTGGATACGGGCCATCCATGGACGGCCTGGTATCCAACATTGGCCTGCCCAACTGCGGATCCACGACTAGCCCGCCCTCTGTCCACCCGTCCCCTCTCCAGCATAGCCCTATATCCACACATACACTAATCACCAAGGAGCGTGAGGCCAAAGTTGTGGTTAGAGGAGATATTACTTCATGCAGCAGATGATATCTCAATTTAAACTTGATGTGAGGGTGCCAAATAGATTCTGCGATTTACATCTTATAATATTGTTATGCCCCTAAATTCCAAACAGGTGAAGGAAAAATTGGTGTACATGCACAACATGAACAAATTGTCACACTTTATTTATCTATCATGTAAGGCATTTTTTCAAACGAAGATCCCACGTAGGTGTCCCGGGCCAGTCATGGATCTGCAGTTGGGCAGGCCAATGGTGGATATCGGGCCATCTGCGGATTGCCCGGGCTATCCATGCCACCACTGGATCCGAACACATCGTCTTTGACTTCGAACTTACTGCGACCTGTGGCCATGCATCGTCCTTCTACGTTCGGGCGTCCTTTTGACTACGCTTCGCTTATTCGACTTCCTTTCGCCTTGACTTGCTTCATCTCGACTCCGCTTGGCCTTGCCGTGATTGACGCGTTTGTCATAGTCTCGAGTTCGTGTTTAGGGGTCGCTCCATTGATTGTGGCTTCTCCGATATTCGATCGCCGACTGTAGTATTCGAACTCGTCTCGATCGACCGTATGCGATTGAACTTTCGTACGTGCCAAAAAAGGGGTAAAAGTGTGATCGCGAAATCCCGTGAGCGAAACGTATCCAATTTCTAAAAGACTGAAAACTGTCTAAAGACCGGTACCGCTACGTACGCTCCCGTATGTGAAACAATAGGATACGGTTGCAACCGAGGACTCGAGTGATTATAGGTATGGTGCATGAAATTTGCGGAATCGGGCAGGTCGTGCGCACTAACACCCAATTCCGCTAGTTTTATGTATGACGTCGTGCTATTTGACGACTTTGTGTGTCGATGTCATTAATCCTGGGACAACATGTGGTACGAGGTCGTGAAACGCGGTACAGCCCTGTGGTTTTTGCGCGTAGTCTGGTCCTGACAGGGGATCATTGTGGGTTAGTGTTGCAAAAGTTCTGAATCTCAACTGTACCCACAACCTTGTACCCCATCCAACGACCTTGTGCACTATTATGCTACTATCCTACAGCCCCGTGGATAAAGTTAGTGGTAACTGGGCAAATTGTAAAATTCAGACTTTGTCCACGGACACGGGGTATTTTGGCGGAAATAAGCTGTCATAGGGCTGAAGATACTTAGTTGCGCTCATTACATTCAGCCAGCAATGACTAGCTGAGTGCGCATACTTGCGTGCCCTTATATGCGTGCAAGGCAAACATACATACAAGGGCTACTACACAATTGTACAATCTAAGGTAATACTCAGCAAACTAACTTGTTACATCGCGGAGTGCACACACGCTGTGAGATGACTGTTACTTCACGAAGAAAATTTCCCGCTCCGAAGTAACTGGTGTGCGGCTCCGTGAAGTGACTAGTCCAATCATAGAGTTTAGTTACTCCGCGGGTTGACTCGTCACTCTGGACTAATATCTTCTGTGAACTGACTAGAACATTAAATTATTATAATTTGATTTTGTTGTTGTTGTTTAATTAGTCTATTCACTTATATAGTATGACAGTTCCCACTTGCCCTCCTCCTCCTCTACCCTCCCATGATTTGACTTTCTGTTCTCATAACAGTAGTATCGGGATAATAATATGACAGCGCCGGAACCAGCAGTAACCACTTTAGCTAATACCTCCCTATCGGATACCTCTTGCGGGCGGAGTGTATTTGTTTCTGTGCCGCATATACGTGAGCAATCCATATATACCCTCTCCCCGTCATGATGTCAACTAACCAGCGTTATTTTCCTGGGGGCTTGAATCACCCAGTCTCCACACATTTCCTGCGATATTGTAAGAACATACAGATTCTGTGGTCATGATTATTGATCACAACCGAGGTGTTCAACTCACATAATATTCATAGTTCCCCTCGCCAAACAGGTCGCGCAGAAGACAATTCAATTGATTTTCGGAGAAATGGCCGCTGGATACGGTTTGCTCCATCTCGTCCTGTGTGGTCGCACGCGTTCCTATGTATTGTGGCACTTAATGAGACTTTAGCACGGGTCCAACGAGTTGTTACGAGACTTTTTAGCTGGTGATACTGCATAATCGGAGCAATAGACTCACCTCTCTCTCCAGTGCAGCCAAGTGCCATTCCAAAAGGTATGTGAGTTTGCATTCTATTATATTTAGTTTACAGTCTCATATATAGATTAACGATAGATTACATACCTCAAGATTGGAGTTATGAGTAGTATGATTACAAGCTAAGTCTACACCAAATGGTTACGTCTGCTTGAGCTCAAAAACACGATAACACAGGGTTGGTGAAGGCTAGTATGTTTGATAATGTGATGGTGAAATAATTCAAACTAGTATGGAGGGACAAGGAGGTTTATAGAGATAACCCGATGATGCTAAGCTAGGCTAGGGTTGTTGCGTAGCCTCAAATGGTAACATCCGACTGGCAAATTAAAGTAAGTTTCGGACTGCTTACTAGCAGTTTGAGACTAAGATTAAAGGTCCAACGGAGACGTGCAAGCACTGCCTCTAGATCTGAGTCGTGGCTCGTTAGTTCTTCACGGTTCAAGATCGAGAAGATTGGGTTTAAGATCGGATCTCTAGTCGAGCTGGATTGGACGGTATTAAGTTTTACTGTGAGTCAAAGGGTGTCAACAGGGAGAAATCTGAGGTGGAAGTCAATGCACTATTCTTTATTTCATACAGGATACGGTGGCGGCTTCACCACACTTTGAACCCAGATAGATTGTCTCCAGCTCGGCCATGGTTATAACTCGCATAGTACTCGCCTCCCAGCACTTGAATCATTCCGCCACTTAAGTGGCCAGCCGAGGACGCGCCACATGGTGACTTCGGGCTAAGTAGAACCTCGGTGAAATCAGATGCGGGCACCAGCTCGTCCTAGTCCAGCAGAATCTCAGCTAATCCGCTCCCAGTCTAAAAAAGCATCTTCGGACTGGACTAAACTGTTACTATACGGCATGTTAGAGGGCCAGCGAGGGCACTTTTGGCTGTTGGGTGATGCGCCCGGTGGCAACGACCGTAGTTAAATTATTAGAGCAGGGTACCCCTACTAGGTTCGGTTGAGGTGAATTGGCAATAAAGCGTGTAGTGATGCAGTTGGTAACAACAGAGAACACTTTAGCTAACTGACTTATGGGTGTGCGGGTTCGATCCCCAAGCTGCTGTGTTGAGGATTCCCTTGTAGGAAGCAGGGCTGTCTGTCTTGTGCAGATGTAATGCTCCGGTTGCCATGGCGATGAAGTTTGTGGGTAGTGAAGGTGATCCTTACCACAAACTGAGCTATGGTGACCAGCGTGATTGCTGTTTTACCCCTTGTACGAACATTAACTTTTCACCTCTATCAACTTTGATTATTCTTGTCTAAATACTGGTTTTTGGGAACAACTCAGTAAGTATTGTTCCATTTTGAATTCGAGTGCACATTTAGAATCGCTCATGTAAAATTTCTACACGTGTATCACATCATGTGCTTAATAATAGTTCATAGCCAATAACACCAAAAATAGAGCCTGAACCGAGGCTAACGATTAGACATGGTCGCGATTCGATGAACTATTTAGGTTGAATCACCAATTCCATCGCAGTTTCGAGCACTGCGGCTATTATTTGTTGGCACCAGTAGGTTCCTAGACTAGCAAGTAATCGAGTATCCTTAACCGAAGTTATACCTTGAGTTCGAATCACCATCACTGTGTATATAGCACACCGATCAGTATCTGAGACTAAGTGAACACTCTCAGACCAGGGTGAAACATCAGGAACAGTAGTGCGGGTACCCTCGGAACCGCAATTCCTCATGCTTTCCGCCTCTTCCGCCTGACTCCGACTCTGCTATCTGCCCTTCAGACAGCACTTCCTCTTTCTTCTCACCATCATCACATAAAGTAAAGACCAAGAGGTCCTCTTGTCAGTGTACCCTTGTATCCATTGACGCGCCTAGGTATCCAACGCGCAAAGGTCAATTGGTCTTTGTTTTGTGTGTGCCCCCTTCCACTTGTTAGCACCATACTTGTGCCCAATCGTCTAATTTTTGAGTTCTCCGACAGCGGCTACAAGGAGATATAAGGTAGATCTTTTGTGACCGCGGATCTTACTTTACGGCGGGCAGCTTGGGCTGGCGTAGTAGAAGGTCACCAACTTGAAGAGTTAGCGCTACTGCGCTCGCTTTCTCTATCGAATTCAATCTCTACAAGCTCTTGTTTCTACCCACCTGCATTTTCTCGATTCTCCTGCGTGCCTACTACTGTACCGGCCACTGCGGTTCGGACGTCAGCAGTCAGCACCGGGTGTCTGTTCAGCTGTTTTACGCCTTAGTCAGCATCAGCAGGCTAGTGTCCAAGCAGCAAAAGTAGTCAGCACCCTCAATTCAATTCTGCAATTTACAATTATGATGCCCCGTGCCTTATGCTATATTATGGTGCCCGGTGCCTTATGCACTACCATAATTACCATAACCTTGTCTATCTCTTCTACAGCTGTTAACACGAGGTGTCCAAGTTAGAATTACCTGTCAGCAACAGACAGTGTCCGAACTGCAGTGGCCGGTACAGTATTGTCCTGCTCAAGAGTGTTGTCACGGAGGATGTAAATAGGAGTGAATGGTATACGGACCGTTTAAAATTATACTAGCTATGCCTAACACCCAGAGGAGATGTCCGGGAGGGGTTCCGTACGAAACAGCATTGCTTATAGACTTCTCTTAGCGCTCGCTATGTACCTATTTGTAACAACTAGCCTAACTAGCAAGCAATTCCTGTGCGGTTATTTTCCTGCTGTTAACGCTTTTAGAAAGCATAGCACACTTGTAAGCTTCGTTCTCTTTTTTTTGATGTGGTTTGCCGGTTTGTCACTCGAGTTTTTGAGCTTTGTATTTATAAGCTGCCGCCGGGCAGGTGAATATACCCCAAGAATGCTCGGTAGTATCTCGAATTATCTATAAACACAAATAATCATCAAAACTCCCTCCGCTTTACGTTTCGTCTCCAACCAAAGCACAATGTGGCATTGATAAGCCAAACCTTAAACAAGAGGCGAACAAGAATCAAGGCAAAGAATAGTAAGATAGCAAGTATGATACAGGGTAATCAAACCCAACGCATTTATAGGTGATCACAAAAATTGCATCGTTCATAGACTTCCAGGCGCGTTATATACAATATCCGAAAAAGGCCACTTTCTATGCTCAAGTTCGACTCATTGAGCCAAACACGGACACCCACAACCCAACGTCTTAGGCAGATCCTACTCTACCGTCCTGCAATTGGCTTCGTGCAACTGCTTCATTATTTATACATTCACTAATCTTCATCCACTTTAGTTTCCACAGGAGTTTGATGTTATCGAAGGATTTGTTGAAGCCGAGCTTATCTGTTCCCATGTCAGCCATGATATCTCGCCCAGAGCACGAATTAATCACCATTTTCAGCGGGAAATTTCAGACTAATGTATTTCAATTTTAATTTCGTAGCATTTTTTTCAGGCGAGGAAGCTTGAAGGACATCGAGGTTCCAATTTTCCTCCACAGTCCCTCCAAAGTACTTTAGAGCTTCAATACCGTCTTTCGATGCCAAAATAGTGCGTAGACAGCATGTACCACGACTGCCGCGCGACGCTAGGCCGCAGCATTCAGTACCTCGAACTTCTAGGCGGCTATCAATTGGAAGCTGAATAAACATCCATCGATTCGACTTTTTATGCCTGAAGAATATCAACAGTTGGGGTGGTTGAGGGCTCTTTAGTTCAACGACTTCAGTATATTGTTCGGTGGTTATGCTTGAGCTAGAGCTGCTTGTCCTCGACAGTCGACGACCTCCCCACTCTAAGCTGTTACTGAGCCTTCTTCCTTGGTGAGCACTTTCGGTAGAGGATGAGGAAGACGAGCTGGTCCGCCGTAGCCACGAGTGTCCACCCTGTTCATCAACCGGTACCGGGAGTGGGTTATCAAGCCAAAATTGAATTCGTACATCGGCGGATCCCTCAAGTGACGATTTCGTAAGGTGGGATGGCGCACACAGTACGCCAGAGATAGGCCTGTATATATGTTAAAGGAGTACAAGAGGTCAGTATATACAGTTACTTGCATGTCTAGCGCTATTTGGTACCCGACCGTGGCCCGCTGAAAGTTGTGAAGGTCTCCGGCCATTCGTTAGCACGACCTCCCGACTTAGAGCAACTCTTACCATCCAAGCTTCTGAATGAATACAGGTAGTCACGACACCCAACCCTCAGAACTACTCTATAGACATGGTTTTGACGGTGGTTATTTGGATGAGTGATGTAGTGAGCGAAGAGCTGCATCTCAGAATATTGCGCAGTGAATCCTATCGAGATATCAGTAACGAGCTCATTCCGGCAGATCGGTACTCAGTTGATCCCGACCATCCTTTATACTCCCGTGTCCGTTCCCCAGATCTTCCATAGTGGACAGCTGTAGAGTACTCTTGTCGAGCCGGAAAACTGTCAGTACCCGCTGGAGGATTCCCGCATCAGACTCTGTATCTAAGGTACTGGGAAAAGTTAGCAGGTAGTCAAGCACCTACTAATACGGAAGGAGGGAGAGAGCGTGCAGTTCCAATAGCTTCTCTTCTCTCAGGCCTTGGTCATGGCTACTTGATACGGCCAAGGGTTCAACCCAGATACGAAAGCAGTCCGATGGGAGGCGAAGGAGGGTATCAATGCTTGGTAACGGCGAATCTATATCGACACCCGAAGTTAGGTTGGAAGTCATTCCGGCGACTCTGTCTGACAGAGCACCCATATATTGTATCCAGATGCTTTCGTCTCCAAGCTCCCTGAAAGCGGAAGTTTCTTCAGCCTTCTTCAGCAACCAGGCAGCCTTCAGAAGGTTGAGGTAGAGTTCGGGGTGCACAGCTTCTTCTGTTCGGGACGGTCCATTTTCGATCCACCAAGCCGCCGCTCCAGTCCAGTCTTTTAAAGGTACATTCCGCAGAATACACTCGATGTTACGATGTGATCGATGGCACTGCAAAGTGTCTTCAAACTTTCGGACCAACTGCTCGTGCGTTTGCCGTGGCATCATAGAACTATCACTCGAGCTGGTTCCGATACTATCCTGTCTTTGGTCTGGCGATGATAGATCCGTAGTTGAGCTTGAGTGTCGACTGCCTTCAATAGCGTTCAGAAGCCTGCGTTCTAGCTGATGAATCCGGTCCAGGATAGATGCGTAGGAGTAGTGAATCTGATCGCTTAGTCCCAACTGTTGCTTCCTGTAGTACACAGTGATTGTTAGTACCCAAGGTCGGGATCTCATGGCGAGGTTACCCACATCATGATAGCCTTCATTGCGAACTGGATTTTGATCATGTGGAACTTGCAATCGTCTGTTAGCTTGCGAACTTGCTGCTCCGTCCTCATTGTCCATTCTATTCTTCTCACAAATCCTGTTCGTTTTCGAAATCCCGATGCTGAAAGTAGCTCCTCGATGTTCTGTATTGTCTCCAAACAGTCGCCAATCATCTCAGCGACATCGATAAAGATAGTCGTCGGCGGCGGCGCGACATCATTCGTGTACTGTCGGTTCCGGCGAATGTGTTGGAGACTTTCAGTTAACAGTCCGTCGAGGGTCTTTAGGCATCTACTTAGCCCGCTTATCTGCTTCCCGAAGTCGATGAATGAGCTGCGGTGGAAGTCATCCCGAAACACCGAATCGTATATTTTTGTAAGGAGGGTTGCCGCTAAGGCGAAATCTCCGACCGAGAATCCGAACGACATGCTAAGCCTTCGGGGTTGGAAATTTGGATCAGTGTCGTGCCTTTGCGTTGCAGGTCGTCGTCCGTGTATGACTGACGATAACAATCAACCGACTGCCTGTAAACTGCTTTCCTGGTGGGCGAGAAGCGCTCTCGCACGGGTATTTGCCGAATGCACATTCCTCTCGTACAATCCATATGTCTAAGGCGGGCGGTTTCACGAAAGCTTGTTTGGCAGAATAAGCAAGCCTCACTTATCAACGCCGCTAGGCAAAGTTCACTCTTCGATAGGAAACATCACAGGCTACTCAGATGCCCGTCTGCTCGGATAGATCTTGATTGGCTAGAGGCAACAGATCCTAACTTTATAATTGGTTAAAAATCGACCACTTAGCATTACTGCACCCTTGATCCCACCACAATCTATGAAGATCTTTGTTTTGGACCTACCAGACACGACGGTCTCGGTTCTCTCCGCTTCTCTAATTGGTGTCCGAGTGAATTGTTATTTGAGTTGGCCCGTGAATTTTCTACGACGAAATTCCCCGCCCTGTTTGGCTGGGATCTCCAAACCATTAGAGCGGGGCAGTGATGAGGCATATTTCTTATCATTTCAAAACACGGTGGGGCCGAAGAATCCTGCCGCGCCTTGCTGCTCCTTGCTGCTGCGGCCTGGCGGGGCTGTTCTAACTGCTGCCTACTCATGCATACAACTATACATATATCGGGCCAGCTTGCAAACAACTAATCGCCGCCTTGGCTAAAAAGTCACCCAACCGTTCTGCCATCTCAACCAGTTCCATGAGTGTATAGCCAAGTCACCTTCCAAGCTCCTATAGAGCGATTTCTAAAACCATCATGGATATGGACAACCACGGCAGAGAGTCCCCTCATGCGCTAGCACCACACATACCCCCCAACGAGCGGTTCGCTCTTAAACTTGATAGTGCAGATGAACGATTGCTGAAAGAACTCAATGAAGTAGAAAGCAACCGTGATGTGCTCTTGATAGATACGCCCATGAGCCAGAAGTTAGGGACGTTCAGTGTTATCTGCCTGATCGTGAACCGGATGATTGGTGAGCTGCACATGTGCCTGGTTGCCTGTGCTGAAGGTTAATATGATTCCGCAGGGACGGGGATTTTCTCAACCCCTTCGCGAGTGGTCCTGGGTGCCAACAGCATCGCCATTGCACTCATATTTTGGATTGTTGGATCTATTACCACCTTCATTGGAGTATCGATATTCCTCGAACTTGGTCTTTCTATCCCAAAATACACCCTCGAGGATTCTCCATCCGACCAACCAGTTGCTGTCCCGCGCTCTGGTGGTGAAAAGAATTATCTCGAATATATGTACAGCCGCCCACGATACCTGGCGACGTGTGTATTTGCATTTTGTTTCATCTGCTTGGGAACAACAGGTTAGTGGGCCAGATGGGCTATAGAGGAGGTATTTGAGAACTCACAATGAACAGGCGGCAATGCTCTCACTTTTGCAGAATACTTTTTGCATATGGCGACAGGAAATAAAAGCCCGAGCGATGCGCTGCTCCGAGGGGTTGCCGTTGCCGTTATTACGTTTGCTTGCTTCCTACACGGCGGATGGCGAGCCGGGGGGATCTATTTCAGCAACACCCTCGCTTGCTTAAAAGTTGGGACATTATTGGTTGTTATCTGCTGTGGACTTGCGGCACATACGGGAAAGATTCGAGGTGTACACTCGGATTTTCCGGGCGAGATCAAGGCTTCTGAAGAAGTGCAGACTATCTGGAGCATCTCAAATGCACTCCTGGGCGTTTTATTCAGTTACGGCGGGTATAACAATGCAAATTACGCCCTGAGCGAAATCAAACACCCACATCATACACTCAAATTTGGGGCGTATTCAGCAGTCGGCCTGGTGTCAATGCTCTATATATTGACCATCATCGCATACAGTGGCGCTCTCTCACAGGAAGAGATTGCAACGGCAGGAACCAGAGTCGCGCGGCAATTCTTCAAAAACGTCTTCGAACGGCAAGGCGACGCTGGCCCGCGCGCAATGTCTGGCTTGATTGCGTTGTCATCTTTGGGGAACCTAATGGTCGTGACGTTTGTTGGATCGCGTGTCAATCAGGAAATTGCCAAGGAGGTACGTACGCAATGATACCCCAAATATGTGCTCTGGAGCAATGGCGTAGCCATCGCTAACCTTCGAGCATTAGGGAGTTCTTCCGTTTTCAAAATTCTTCGCTATGAACAGGGCAACCCTCCGCGCTCGCCTTTTCGGATCCCAATCACAAAGTGGATCCATCCCAGAGTCGAGCCCTGTTGCTGCGTTGTGTCTATACTGGATTTTCTCTCTCATTATTGCCCTGGCGCCACCAACGGATGTGGCATACAGCTTCTTCGTTGGGCTATACACATACACAATCCTCGTATGGCTAAGCTTCTTTCTTGCTGCAGGACTGCTATGGCAGCAGTGGAAACCTGGCTCCACTTGGGTTAAAGAAAGGAAGTTTAAGCCTTGGGGCGGGCCGTTAATGACAATAATCTATCTGATTATTAACTTGTTTCTCATAATTGCACCATTTATTCCACCAGACAAAACATCCGAGCGAAAGGAGCTAGAAAAGATAGCAAACACCAAAAAACAAGCCGAAGGGTATCCGCCCAAAAAGACCATTATACCCTGGTATGTGTTACCGACAGTCGGTGTATCAATCTTTGTCGCAGGTGTCATTTACTGGATTATGTTCCGTTTCTTCTGGCCCAAGATTAGTCGACACGAGCTCCAGGTGACGCGGATACCTGTTCTGTTGGATGGCATTCAGGTCAAAGAGTTTGTGGAATGTAAATGGGTACGAACTCGTCTTCATCGCTACAACTTCGACTACCGAGCTAAAGCTAATCGTGTTTATGCTTAGGTGATTCCTGACACCAATCCGGTGGACATAGAATTAAACGGGACGGCCAGTCTTCGAAATAGCCGCGGCCGTGGCGATTCGGCGCCGGACCAGCCGGCCAGGAATGGCACTAGACTGTGAATTTACGGTGGGCGGGTCAAAAAAGCAACAAGCCGTTATATCGAGTTAAAATAGATGAGGAATCAAGCGACAGTGAAGGAGATAGGGCGATCGGAGGTGGAACTTGGAGATGGCGATGATGAGTGTGACGTTGGGACGGATTTCATGCCTCGCCTGACAGTGCTTTCTGATGTTGGCCTACCAACATGAAAAAGAATAGGTAGCAATTATACCCTATAATTAAGCTTGCGTTCGTTTCCGAGTGAAGGTTTGACACCAATGCACATCGACCATCAGTCTAGATTATTATACAATGCCTGCACTCCCCTGTTAAGCTTTCACCTTCTCTGGAAAGCTCTTTTTCCCGAAAACTTATGAGCGACCCCTCTATCTCTTCTAACTATGATCCTTGATGTCTGTCTGTTACTACTTTCCAGTATTGGTGCACCAATGAATCTTTGTGGCGATAGGACGAAATTCCCTGTACATATGTTCTACCCCACCGGCCAAGGGGGCAGCTTGACCGGGAGAGCATCCTGCCGGGCAAGATCCTTCGTTGCTAGGTGGGATACCTCCTAGAGAGAAAGTAGTTTACTTTGCGGGTAGGATACCTCCTGGTGAGAAAGTAGTCTACTTTTTCTCGTGGAATATTTTGTGAGCAATACAAAAGGAAAGCTATATTAACTACAGCTATTAAAACCACTATTCAAATCCGCTCTCATGTCCATTTGCCATTCTGTAACACTATCTCCGCTTATTTCTATTAAATCCTGTATTCCACTCAGAGAGGTATTTTACTTTCTATTCTGCGTGTCTTTCTTGCAGGGCCAGTTGATATAGAAGTATTCGCACGCTTTCTATGGCAAGTAATTCTGCGGGTGGAGTTACTGCTGTGCTCTCTTGTCATAATTTCCCAACTATCATCCACCTCTGAGAGCTCTGAGTCACTTTCCTTCTCACTAGGATGTGAGGACTAGGAGTAGTGGTTTTGATGCTAATGGCTGTGTCGATTGGTATTAAGATTACTGGGTGGATAGTTCTCATGAAGTTAGATGTGTTGTGAAGAGAGCAGAAGAGCGAGTGCACAAAACTTCAAGTCATACTATGTACTAGCTGAAGACAGCATGGCATCTTAACTGCCAGGATATCCTACTCACAAAGTATATCCCCGCCAGAAGATATCCCACCCACCAACCAAGAATCTTGCCCAACAAGGACGCTTCACCGGCCAAGCTGTCCTCTTGGGCAAGGGGAAAACTTGGTCGGTGGAGTAGAACACATATGTTCCGACCCATACGCCAAAATTTTCTGTAGGCTAATGGGAAGACTTGGAGTATGGGTCAACCCACTCACCAACAAGATGGCTTGCATTCACTCCTTCAGGGCATTCGGCTTTTCCTTTGGAAAAATCAACCAATTTTTGTACTCGCTAACATTTCTAGTACTAAACATGGTCTTGTGTTGTTGTATTACTCTCAAGGTACGCGAGGAACTCCTATTAAACTACGAATTTACGAAAATCCTCCATTGATCTGGGAGGCAGTACTATTAGGATACAAGTGGACCAGGTGGAGGTACCAGTAGTGATGGTGGCGGGAGTGAAAGAAGTCATTGTTGTAGTCGAGATAATATCTAAAGTTGGGAGCACAAGGTAGCCACTGTGATGAAGAAGTAGGGCAGTTTTGATGATGTGGAAATTCAAAAGTTGAGAGAAATAGCGCTGCACCGTACCTTCCCAACTTATTCCCTAATCTCTTACTTAGCATCTCGGTCGGATCTCTCGGTCGGCATATCGATTGAATTAATTACCAAGATGACGAGTTGGCATATGGGACGACCGTTGACCAACGGGAAAGTTTAGCGTATAGGTCGGAACACATTCAACCCGGGACTTTATGACTAGTGATATTGCATGATCTGGCAACAAACTCAGGCTGGTTTACAAGTTCGGGGGGAGGCAGAGCAACCGTGAGAACTTTGGCCATTGGTGAAGCTCAAATGCAGGGTAATTTTGTGTTATGCAGCGGTGAAATAATTCAAACGGACATAATGCTCTCGTAAAATCAAACTTTGTAACTCTCAAGCTCACTTATCCTGTCGAAAGGGGGTATGATTCTCTAGTACACTACAGTAAAGTGTATGCTACGGCTCTTCATATACAATAAACCGTCTGGCTTTCTCTCAGGTCGAAGTTCTGCCGGTGCTGGCTAACATATCTGTGTGATGGAGACTAGGTCATGCACACAGCATAGGGTAGGTTATCTTCCTATACAGTAAGTATGCAACACTTGTGTTACATATATTCCGACTCGTACACCAAATATTCCCGTTGGCTAACAGGAATACTTGGTGTACGGGTCAATCCACTGGCAAAGCGGTCAACCGGTGCACCAAGTTCATAATATCAAATTCCAATAGGCTCCCTTCCGCTAAAGTATACATCTAAGGCTAAATCTCAAAAGCTACCCTAGGACGGCTTATTACTCCAAATACTACCCAGCGTACGCCGTCCCCTCGTCATTCTACTACTACCTTGTCCTCCCACAGTTCTATTAGTTATCTGTCATGCAGCCTGGAGTACGGTCTACCACCACAATTTTCGGTGCAGGTTGTAAGTTGCGATAAGTTTCTAGTCATTCTCATCAGCATAGTGATATATATATCGATTGTTATACAAACTACTCCTGTGACCAATGGCTCTTTAAGATGGCCGAATTGAAATACTCTACAATATAAAAATACTGTACCGGGCTTTGTTCTTCGTACGTAATCAGTAATCAAGAGGGGTACGGTATGGAAGATTTCTAACTTGGTAATCGTAATCAAGGAGAGTATGAGTGCAGCTAGCTGTAATCAACGGGGGAGGTAACTTGTGCTGAATCAATTACAACTTGAAATACATGCAAAAACTACAATCCATGTCTATTCCTGGTGAATCAACAATCACTTTCAACAAGTATGATCTTCGGAAACTGTAAGCCTACCCAATATGAATCATTCTGCCGTGTAATCAACCTCCCCGGTATGAAGCACAAAGCCCGGTACAGTACGCCACTTAGGTATGCAGGCAAGTACAGCTCTTTGCATAGTGACCGAGGCTTTTACAAGTGAGCACCATGACAGGAATATCCGGGAGTCTACGAATAGTTTTGGTTGAGAACTACAGTATTGGCTATAGCTAGTGGCCCACCGGCTAGACCATGGCCTCATGCGTATACAGCCTAAGCATTGCGCATTATGGTGGCCGATTGTCAGCAATGTATGTTATCTGAGAACTTCAAGTTGGATGGTACCGGTGGTGGTAGTGCTGGAGAAATTTGCAATGAGAAAGTCATGGTGAGAAAGGGTTTCAATTATCAAGCTAATTAGGAATCACGGTCTATGCATGAGGGTAGTGTATATAAAGATCTGGGGATGAGGAGGGTAGTTTGTATAATAGCCGTATATATATTTAGTAGCTGAGAGAAAAGGTTATGCAGACTTTAGAGGCCTACCTTAATCCCCAACCCCCCCCCAAAAGCTCTTATTTGGCATATCAGTCAGTACCCTCGGTTGGCGTATGGGTTGACCTATTCACCAAGCGGATAAGTTGGCATATGGGTCGACCTGTTGGCTAACGAAAATATTTAACGAATGGATCGAAACGCATATGTGCACTTGCACTTATGAGTACTTACTGCTCTCATACACACACCGTAGATACTCTTGAGGATCTCTCTTGTCTCTATCATTGATACACTACAATAAACGTGCTCACGGTTCCCTCCATACAGTAACAACAAAATATTCCAGTCTGGTGGTTGTGAGTGACGATTCATGACTTTATCTGAAACCACTGTACCGAGAAGCGGCAGTTTGAAAATAGTCGATTTTGCATTCGATCTAGCAAAATAGCGACTTTAGAGAACGAATCGAAGGCACAGGTTGCAAACAGTGATACTTACGGATGCTGTAGCATTCCTTGAAGGATTATATGAACAGGACTTTAATTTACCATTAGACTGCAGTGTACTCTACTCTAGGATGTCACTGAGAGTGAAGTAAGAGAAACTCAAATCCAGAGATATCCGGGCCCAAAAGAAAGTACTTTATCTTGTTACAACACTACAAACGGCAGATAACCAGCTAACGAACCAACCTCGAATGTCACTTTTAGTATATGTATCAGAAGTTAATGACCGGTGACGTGAGTTATTCATCATTCGGTATCCCCTATATGCCCGATTCTCTCTGATTCGTTGCATATCCTGTTTGGGATGCCGATCACAAATTTTGGCTAATCAACGGTCTAGGAATGCACAACCTGACATTGAGCTCACAGCTGCTAGCGCAGGTACTGCTGTGTACATACGAGACTAAAAATCAGAGAAAACTTTGCGTGTAGGGGATAGTATCATGGGCAATTCCCATCCCCATCTCTCCACACGCACGGATCAGCAACTCTAAACCATTTGATCAAAGTAAACAGACACCGTCCTCTGATCCTCTTTATCAGCCTAAAGTACTACTTAATATTTCCCCACCACAGTACGTTTGTTTTGCCTGAGGTAAATTGCTGATTAGCTTTATCCCCCTCTAAAGCTCGTTTCAGAACACCGCCGGGAGATCTAGACTGCACCCGTTCTCAGTTATACTTAAATACGTTATGGTACCAGCTGTTATCTACCACGAGAGGGCGACGTATTTTCAGTTGGATAATTGTAATAGGAAAGATTAAATGGGCCAGCAAAGATAATGGCCTCCTACCCTTGAAATCTCAGGCATAAAAAAATGCAGGTATCGGTGCATACGCACTCACTCTGGTTCAACGTGATACAAACTCGCTCTCTGATACGTTCGATCAACTGGAAAGATGCAGGCAGATATATATAGGGCTTGTTCCGTGCTTATGACCCGAGGATCGTCGAGAAACAACCTCTTTAGTTCCTTCGAGTATGATTGAAAGAACCTACATGAGGGAGATTGATATTGTATGCATTGAAGATGACGTCCACTTCATATCTACCGTACGCGTACTTTCGTCCGGAGAAATGGAAAAAACAAAAAGATGGGAACAAAAAAAATGTATCTACATGAAATGAATCACCCCTCTCTTTATCCCTGCAAGAATACTTATAAAGCTAGAAGGTAACTCTCTAAAAGGAATCGACAAAAAAGGAGGTGCAAATAGTTACAAGAACCCACAGCTTCCACATATATTAAACATGTTGCACATAAGCTAAAGTGAAAGAAGCAAAAAACTACAGGGAGAGAGGATCACCGGTATCCTCCTCCCCCGCTGTTCAAGCCTGAGAAAATTTCGTTAGAGGTTCTCGTACACATCAAACCCAGGGAGCACGCCTGATCAAAAAGAGAACTCTCTGAACAAAGGCCTCTCAACGTCCAAATGCGCCTTCTTCCTCCCAAACTCAACACCATTCTCAACCACCGGACTAACATCCGCAGATTCCTCTCCATCCTCTGGCAGATGCGCGAGATCGCCATAGCTTCCTCTTCTAGGGCCACCATCCTTTCCACCAAAAATCGGCGGCGTTGCAAGCCGCATAATCGAGAAATCAGCAAGCGAGTGACGCTTACCCTGGTTTGCTGGCACTAGAGGCGCTGCGGGAAGTTCCGCAGTGACACTTCCCGTTCCTGTTGTCGAGTTGGTGTGCAAGGTATCATTATCGCTATCGCTACGCTCAGATGGTATCGGGGCGAGCGCATTAATAGTCGGCAGGGTAGTATAGAAGGGAAAAACCTGTTCTTCCGATTGTCCTGTCCGTGTAGTAGGACTTGATGACTGTCTTCGCTGGCCAGTGGATACAAATTCGAGTGCGCGCTGAGTCGGAGAAGGTATTCGGCGGGGACGTTCCGACGATATTATAGGTGGTGGTGGTGGTGGTGATGGTGCGTGCTGTAGTATTATGTCTCCTCCGCGCGCAGATTCTAGATCATTCATCAATGCCTCGAACCGAGCCATGGAGGACATAGTTTTCCTCTCGGGCTTGTCAGAGACAGGATTTTGAGGTACAGTGGAGGAAAAGAAGCGGTCAAGGATAGTTTCTCGCCGACCAGGCGCCGTGCCCACTGGTCCAGAACCTTTAGCTGGCCCAGAGCCTTTGGCTGTGGCGTCATCTGAGCGTTTGCGGGGGTAGGTGCCTCTCAGATTTTGCCGTGGTTGGATCTGTTCGCTCATGGCGGATTGGGGACGGCGTTCTTCAGTGCCGCTTCTAGGTGAACCTAGGATCTCTGATGGTGAGTTGCTCACCAGGCTCGATCTGTCATCCGAGTCTATACTCGAGAGATTACTGTTTTTGGAGCGGATAGATGGACTCAGGAAAGTGGTATTAGGCTCGCCGTTAATTAGAAATAAGGATGGTGGGTCGTCATCGTTCTGTTCTAATTCTCCCCGGAATGTGTTATCCACCGTGTTGGAACGAGTCACTGTCGTAGGACTTTGTATCAAACGGGATTGTATCTCCCTCGCCCACCTCTCCAAACAATATGGTTCGTCTCCATGGGGCCGAAACAGCAGTGTTGATCCCATGGCACTCCCCCTCGATCCATCTTTCGATGGTACCTCATTGCTTCTCCGTCGGAACTTCCGCGATGACGACGATGAAGATGAGTGGTGTAGTGGCGTTTCAGAGCCTCGGAGGTTGATGACAAGTGTAGGTAAGACTGGTGATTTCTTCTTATTCGCAGCCACGTCCCCGATATAGCACGATGCGATCCTTTGTATTCTATCCACCCTGTCAACCATATGCCGCACATTTGTTCTTCCGTCTGTGTCGCGACTCACGGATATCTCACGATCGGCTCCAGATCAGTCTGTACGACAGAGCATAGTTAGAACTCGTTTGCTGCTTATAACCACCTTCGCCGCCCCTCGTCACCGTTGCTACTCTAACACCACCCAAAATGGAAGTTGGATATGATCATTCCCCACCTTCTGCTTGAAAATAGTCAAAGTCCATTGCCTAGCAGCATCCGCAGCCACGGCTGTAGCCAGCGCCGAAACGTGATGCGTGCTCTGGCTTCTTTCCAGCCCACTCTTTGTCGCTCCTGTGGGTGTAGTTGCGCTCGAAGAATTGATACTCCCGGAGGTGGTTGGTCGGGTAGACGATGCTGTGGTAGAAACCGATGACCGCGATCCGTTGAAATTATTGCTGAAGCGGAGGTACCTTGGCTGTTCCACGGCATTGTCAGCTACAGCACTCGAATGCGAACAGAGCGAGTATACAGTACCTTCCATTGCGCGCGACCGATTAGATTTCGCTCACCAGGAGGTACCTGAAGCCAGCCCTCCATGCTAAGGGTAACCGAAGAGCTACCTCGTAGCCCGATCCAATGGTAGGCGTGCTTGGTTGATGGCGAATATGAATGAGCGGAGGAAGAAAGACAGTTGGGCGCACGAAAACCGTTGCGGTCGTCGAGGGATGCGGTGCGGTGCAGGTAGTGTGGGAGGGGAAGCTCCGCTGTTTGTGAAAAGGTGCCTCTACTAGTACTCCGATCGCGACGGTTGCATGTAACTATACATCGTTAGGCCGTAGCGATGTGTAGTATCAAGTCTGCAATGAGGAGATGGCGATATCTTGGTGTTAAAGGATTATACGAAATACGAAATACGCTAACATTAAGCAAAGAAGAGATAAGAATGTGATATGTTGTGTTGTGATGTGCTGTGCTGTGATGAAAAGTGAGGTGTACTCAATGTAACGTCGACGATCATCTTGCGCGATCGGCAACGATACCAATTCGTAAAACCTTAGGTATAATTGAGTTTACATCGAACGTCCCCACCTTCTCCCCTCTTCGTTCTCCATAAATGCAACCCGCTAATATATACACGCTTGCCGCCATTGCCATCACCGCCGCATTGGAGTAGGATTATGATTATATTATTAATGTATATCACGACCTCCTACAGTAGAGAGAGAGACGACAAAGATGCAAGGGAGGTGTTCCGGTGATTCACATCCGAAAGCACCCCTACATCTTGTCATCATCAATTTGGCTTTGTCCACCTTCCTTTTTCCGAACTCTGCCTGCATAACACAGTACTGTGACTTTATATATAGCGCAACTTGTCGGTTCCGCCTGCAATTCAATCAACCCAAAACTCCCGCCAGGGTTCTCTCTCGCCCCACCTCGCCTGCCGTTGTAGACACACGGGACGTACTCGTGCAGACAAGCCCTCAATGCGGGTAAAATCCTAGTCAGCGCGGCATACTCTATACGGCGAACAACCCACCGGTTCTAGAATTACACGGTACCTTCGACAACAACCACCACTTTCAGAGAACGACATATTCCAGAACCTTATGCGAAGCATACGGCAGCATCGCCGAAGCACGCTAGAGCATGCCCCTTGTACTGCCACGTGAGTGACACGAGGATAAGTTTCGGATTGTCCGAACTTCCAATCTGACCGCCTGAGTTTGAGATCTAGATATTCTCTGCAGTGCCTAGAGTAGGTAGGTGTATATGGTGCATTGAGAGTCGTTATCATAAACACTTTTGCATTAAACTAAATAGTAGCATGGGTACATATCGGCGATCGTCATTGAAATAATGTCGAGCTTCTCGGTACCGTACCTGCCCCATGACTGAGGTGCCGAGATTGAGACCTTAACGTGAATCTCGGTAACGGGACTGTTGGGTCTAAACTCTGCATCCAACATCGCTTCTCGCATTTACCTTCTTGGTCGGAATCATATGCACTAATATGCATTAAATATGTGAGAGTTCCATGGTCATCCGAGTGGCTGCTGGAAACTGCCAACATATTGGTTAAGGTTACGTAGAAAAGACAGACCTTTGGTGAATAACACAGATACTCTTCGTTTATTGGGCCGGTCATTGAGGTTGGGATGTGCTGCATTGCTGACGGGCTTTTTCAATGGGACTGATGTAGGAACCCCTTGCTTACTGCTGACTGGTAACGTCCCAACCTCTGTGACCAGCGCAGCACTTGCAGGTTAAAATCCATATGTCTCATACGTTGGATGTGTAGGCAAATACATGAGTGTCTAAAGTCCATCAGTCTGGATTCGCGCATTTGATCAGAGCTAGCATTTTAAGGATATTTGCATCTCAATTACGGTAGCACGCATACGCTGTTTAAATTGACGTCAAATGCCCCCATAATAATAACTTTAGCAGCGTTTAATATCGCTCTCAGTTCACCGCAGCATAAGAATTTCACATTGCATTGAAGATTCGCGAACTCAGACTAAGTCCAAATTTTCCTATGCTATGCATATTACTTAAGTCCTACTAACTTAAGCAACTACAAGCTTGGTACCAAGCCTCGCTACAAGGGATGAACAGGCGAGTTTGTGGCATCAAACATGCATATAAGTGCTATTGGGGCGAATGTCTCCGGGAGAAGCGATTGGCCTTCTGGAGCATTTCCCGGATATCTAACGTTGAGAAAATGGCGGCCTCGGGTCGAATGGATAAGCCAGCTTGGAGCCGAACGCCTTTCATGCTAGACGAACCATCGAGACCAATTAAATGATACTCGTCTCGCCTATGATTAAGACCTAACACTGAAGTTTTGTCCATGCATAAGTACTCCGACTGGATTCATGAAGCCAACGCCGGATGAAGCCACCCATGCGTTTTTATCCGCGTAGAAGTGCCGCCGTGGGTTGAAATAGGTAGTTTCAACATTCCAGGGAAAATTATGTATGAGAGGCGCAACTGATGGCATCATTTTGCAAAAATCTTCAGTGGCTGCATGCTCTACCAAATTTGGCCTTTCCTCCCGATTCCTCGGAGCGCGAGGAAAAGACTTCACAATTCAGCTTGAGTGGCTTGTTGGGGGTGCTGCGCTATCTAGTTGTAGTGTCTTTAGGTACTGATATTGTCCATACTAACAGAATTGCATCGGGCTGTACTTAGTTGAACAACCTTTGGATTGTACCGGTCCAAAATAGGGTGTCACGTGGGGATATCGAGACAAATAGTTGATGAAACCAATGGGTGAAGCTCGCGAGGAGCGGTAAAGACTCTACTTTCAACCACAGGTTGAAGGCATAACTCGCGGGGTGCTGCAAGCCAGCAACTCTACTACCCCGGCGGTGGACATGCAACAGTGTTGACAGGATGAAGCTTGATATTGTCTAATCGTCAATGCAGCTTGAAAGCCTGCGATGTGAAGGGTTTGGAGGTGAGGTGCAATTCCGGTACAAACTCAGCGCAAGGCGTATCTTCCACGTTAACTACCGCTCCTCCGTATCGCGTTTAATGGTGGGCTGTGTGTGGAATCATTCTAGTTCCACGAAGTCCTCCTAAGAATAATTGATCTGACGCTGAGCGCTTTAGATTTAGTGGCGATTATCATCGAGTTAGTATAAATCTTAGATTTCGGAAAAAGACCCCATGCAGTGCAAAATCGATGACGTAGAGCATAACAGTGCGACAACCTCGCAAATTTCCGACCTTGTGCTCTTCAGACCCCACAACATGCGAACATTATCTCTCCGTCTTCTCATTCTGAAACATTCTAAACATATCCGCGTGTTTCATGCCGGATCCACTCTCCAAAAGGCCCGTATCTACGACTCCGTCCGCAATGAAAACGATTTCCATACGGCTCTCCGTCTCTCTACCCAGATTAACACCCCGCTAATAACCCTATGGATGGCTAGCTACTGTCCCAATTGCCGAACTGTTCGGCCGCGGCTCCTTGAGCTGCTTGCAAATCGCGGAGACATGGACCCCGATGTTCAGTATGTGGAGGTGGAGTTGGATGCTCAAGGTGGAAGGGTAGGAGAGTTGGAGTCACGATATATGGTGCGTACTTGATTCTCGGGGTCTGCAATTGACACGGGTTGTACGCGGATACGGATAGCCGCCAGGGGACAGTACCATTGTGGTGTTTGAGAGCTACCGGCTGCCCTGCCCATCCATGTTAACGGAAGGTACTTTATTTGACTATGTACATACAGATCAACTCCTTACCAACACTTCTTCCATTCCGTCGAGGCGAGCCTATACACGAGAAACGAATGACGGATGTGCGGACAATGAGTGACCGAAACCGGCTGAAGGAGTGGGTAGAAGAAGTTGCAGAGTTCGGAGTCGGTGACAAGCGCGGCGGTAGTGCCGGACTGTTCGGAAAGCTACTTGGAGGTTAGACGGTGAACTCTTTTGAAATATAAAGCACGGTACTGGTTACTGTGGTCCAGACAGCAGTCAGCAAAGGGTGTCCGTCTGGTGCTTTTTGTGTACTTGTCAACGTCAGCAGACCGTTGTCCGGTCACAAACAGCTGTCAGGCAGTACAAGTGATAATATTCTATTATCCTGAGATCCCTAACTATAAGTTGGTTCTTCTCTTAATAGGATCACCCTTGACTCCTCTAGTTCTAGCAGTACTCCCAAGCATTGATCAACTGGTGTATCTTCTTCCTGTTCCACATCATCCTCCATAAGATTCTGTCTTTAGTTGCTGGGAACGCTTGCGTCCATCCTCGCTTCTGGCTCAGGTGTGGCGTTCGCTCGGCTCACTTAAGGCTTCGCCCCCTTTACTCATAGTATAAAGGGACGTGAATTAATTAATAATTAATTACATTTCCGAACTTTTAACAAATAAAAAAATAAACTCCTTTGTTTCGAATCCTCAAACAAGCTCTCTCAGTCTCCAACTCAAACCTTTCCTGCGCCAATGGCCCTTCTCGAATCTCTTTCATCATATCCGTTCCCGGCGGGAAATCATGCTCGAAGACCGGCTCTCCCGCTCCTCTCATATTTGCTAGGACCGACTGTCTAAAATGCCATCGAAGAAGCTGATTCGACACATGATGAGGATCTGCTGGATCACGACACACGGGATCGAGAATACGGCCGTCCCAACCATAGTCATCGACACCAAACACTGCGATTTTGTATTTGTCCTTCGACAAGTGTTGGTATATGCTCCCATCTAATTAGAGAGTAAGCTCACATCCGGGTTGGCCGATACAAGATATTGATCAAACTGCTAGTGAACGTTCGCGCTAAGGAGAAACCCATTCTGCAACCAGTTGATCTTTGAGGTTCTAGTCTTATAATTGGATTGAATCTAGAGACTTTCTTTCTCAAGCGGAAAGATATGTGCTGTCCACCTGTATGGGGCACCCCGATTCATACCACCTGAAATGACATCTACCATCGCGGGCACGGATTCCGTTTCGAAATGCAACATCGCGGCCGGACACACTGTGCGAGATGATGCGGTGGACCCACGGTTCGTCACTGACTTGGATTTCGCCTTACCAATTAGCTCAGAAACACTCGCACAAGCACGATACTGAACTTACCTTCACAGCTGACCATATAGTCACCCGCATTGAGACGAGTATCAACCATCGAGACACCCTCCCGGTATCCTTCACAGAGACACGAATCGGGGCAGTGCTGACAAGGACGATGTTAAGCATCACGAGAAAGTTCCTCTCGGTAAGGGGTCCATTCTGTACTAGACCTCCTAGGACGATATCTGGATTGGCTTCGTCAAAGAAGCGGACGTTTCGAAAATGAGAACGATGCGAGGACATCGCATAAAGGTTCAGTGAACTCCGTCTGTGCTGTCTCCGTCTATCGAATAGTGGGGTTGAAGGACTTCGTCCCTTCACACCAAAGAGAAGCTGCGAGCCTCTTCTCTTACACTACTCCAGTACTCATGTCGCCGAAAAGTCCCCGGGGTACGTGATTTCAGGGTTATACGTACCTCAACGAGAGGCTGCCACAACGTATGAGAAACTTTAGCTAGATAATTTCTTTAAACATATTAGGCTTTATTTAAGAGTTTCTGACACTTAGCGGACTTGTTATAGTTGGTTTGCTGGTTTTGGGTTGACTATTCATTAGCAATTTCCATTGTACACCTAACCCTGAAATCACGTGCGCCAGGAACTTTTCGGCGGCATGACTATGTGTGCCAACGCCACACCTACTTAATCCCTGCAGTCCTCTCGTTCCGCCAAAACAACGGTTAGCGTGAGGTTACGGCCACAGTCGTTTAAGTAGGGTGAGTATCCTTTGCACTTGGTTGAGAAGTAGCAAAGCTTCTTCAACTTTTCGATTCAGCAACCAACGACAAGGTGAGTCTGTTTAACGTCATATTATCTCTCTAACTGGCTAGAGTATTGAAGACTTACTTGCTAAATTCACGAGAACCGAAAGCAGTTAACAAACATGTTCAGGCTCCTCAACAATCAAGTGTTCAAGCCTTGGGCGTTCACCACTACCGTCTTCAAGTCCACCATCCATGCAGGGCGATCGGTACCGCTCCGGTGAGCTCGAAGTTCTAATAGCATACAACTGCACACTGACTAGGTGGCCCAGAGACGTAATTATGATGATGATCGTCATCACGATGATGGACATTGCCACGATACCAACAGTGGGAGTTCAGCCGAATTTACAGCTGGCTCGAAGTCTGATTTAGCTTCGTTCGTTACCTGGAAAGACTTTTCTCAACTGGACAAGGTCTGATCGAAACTAGTATTCAGCAGTTTTCCCAATAGGCCAGGTGGGCCAGTTTCAGTACAGAACTGGCCGGGCCCGCACGTGACGGGCCAGGCTTCAGTGCGGCCCATACCCACAGGCTTGACGCATATGAAAACCATGGGTGACTGGGACAACAATAGTTCTTGAGGCCCATAGTTTAACTGCAGGCGCCTGCAGGTGACTACAGTTTCTATAGTTCTGCCTAAGAAATCGCGGTACCTGCCGGAGTGACAAAAGATGCTAGCGAATGGTATGAGTCTTATACAGTGAAGCAATGTACTGGCAACTTCTAGCAACTTCTAGAGACCTCTAGATTGTACCCTGAACCTCAATAGATTGCCAACCGTATTGGTAGAATACCTAACCCTAAAACCCACAATTGGCCTAGTCACCCACAGTTATTGCCCGGCTTCGAAATCTTAGACCCGGTCTACGCAGTTTTAGTTTTTAGCCAACCTCGCCGAGCCTACGGGCCACGGGCCTGACTGCCGGCCGGCCGGGCCCGTTGGGAACACTGGTATTCAGATACGGGATATCGTGCTAATATTTCTTAGGACGTCTCAAGATCAAAGGCCTCGGTAGCAGGTTGGTCAAGGAAATCAAAGACCTCAGTAACAGGATAGATAGGAGATTTAACAAGACGGACGGCAAGATTGACCGTGTGCTGTACGGTATTATCATTGATCTTGTTGGTTTGTCCTGAAAGGCGGCTTCGACTATTACTAGGACCACAAGAAGTAGGCTGCTATGGCATGGGTAAGCGCGGTGGAGTCCATTCATTTGAAAAGATCGACGACTGATTGATATGATATAGGCTCAGGTACTTGTCGGTCGGTAGGCGTTTATGGTTTTTCATTATTACGGTGTTTTAGAAGGGTGCGGTGTTACTAGATTGTTTTCCTCCAATATTGAGTTTGGATGTACTTTTACTTTGAGATGACTCGATCACTAATTTTATTGAGTAGTCATTGGAAGTTTTATGACTAGTCATTGTAATTTCGATGAGTCCTATTACTATTTTATTGGGGACCCCCTGAGCGTAGCCTAGGTAAGATTCTGTCTTTTAGTTGCTGGAATGTGGAACGCTGGAAGTAAATCTAGGAAAATAGGCAGTATTCTTGAGAACGTTCTGGAAGCAGGGGTTCTTCCGGAACAGGCTTGGCGGAACGCAGACACAGAGGTGGCGCAGAGGTAAAACAACGGGGCTTGGTCACGTTCTGTCTATAAGGAGCGAACGTTCAGTATACCCTGCCCGCAGGGGTAAGCAGTTTCCCGTACCCTGTCTACCCACGCCACTGTGCAAACTTAGAGAAAGCGGATTAGAGTGGTGTCTGTGCAGCTCCAGCAGCGGAGGAGATTACTCTGTGGGTAGATTATAGTCACTATCCACATGCACTCATTGTCTATATCGGAAGATTTTGCTGAAGCATACACCCGCCATGTACAGCCGGATTTTTGCTCGGCACATCGGTAATCGATTCGCATTTTGTCTCGGCGGTGAACTCGAAATTTGAACCGTGCTGCAACCGACCAATTTTGCACTGCTGCAACGAGATCTGAAGTAGAAAAAATCTGGCCGGCTTCAATCATTGTGGAGTAAGTGAGTAAGTTGAATAGAGAAGTGAGAAGAAAGAAAGAATTGGCGCAGCCTATCTTGCCTACTGAGCGCTCAGATCACCAAAGTTTGCTCCCTAATCCGCTTTCTCTAAGTTTGCACAGTGGCGTGGGTATACAGGGCACGGGAAACGTTCGCCCCCCTGCGGGCAGGGTATACTGAACGTTCGCTCGTCTATAAGAGGAAGGGTTTCCCCGGTACCTCACGACCTGACAGACGGAGACGGCACAGCAACAAGCAGCACTACGACTATTTCTCGAGAAGCAGCGAGTATGCTCCGTCTCTTTGCCAAACGAGGAGTCCTCTTTGCTCCTTTCCCCATTGTTCAGCAACCTCTTCGATGCAAAAGATTTCACACTAGAGATGACAACTTTCCCAAAGTAGAGAAAGCCTCTAGTAATGCCAGGCCGAAAGTCAAACAAAATCAAGCTCCGGGTAATAATGATCGTTTGGTAAGTCATTGTACATCTAACAGATTGCCTCTGACTCAACTAGCGAACGGTTAGATAGTGAGATTATGTCAATAAGTTGGATAACCGTATCGCTGATTTGAGCATGGTATAGCCCATATTCATAAATACTTGATAACGATTAACTCGGGACAGTGATAGTAGGACCTTGGTGATTTCAAGGGGATGTGCACAAGTCTATCGGTGAACTTGCAAGAACAATGGAAAAGGGTTTCGGGGATATTAAAGCAGAGGTGAACTCGATGCAAGCAGATATTAACTCGAAGTTTGGGGAAGTCAACACCAAAATTGAGGGTGTTAAATCCGACTTCAGGCTTACAAAGTGACTTGCTATTTAGAGGGACATCAGCGGTGAGTTCCTTATTATACTCATGTATGAGATATTATCAATGATTCCACCAGTCCGGACGATCCCGGTCTAGGGTAGGGCTCGGTCTGGTCTAGACCGGGATCAGTCCGGTCTGAACTGGTCTGAACTGGACTACGACACGATTTTTTGCGGTACTGGTCCAGTCTGAGGTAGGGCTCAGTCCGGGATCGGACCAATCCGGACTGGTCTACCCTTGAACTACTGGAATTATTGGAGATATGTCTAATTGGCATAGGTTATTATATGGCTCGTCAAAAGACTACGCGAAAGTTAAATTCGCTAGGCTCGGTATGGTGCCCGAAGAAGCCGATCAAAAACTTGGTCCAAGAAAGTAACTATGTTCTTCAAGACTTTATACACGGGCGCCAGCATAGGGAAGTCTGCAGTACTGCTAGATTTTTAGATGGCTTGAATCGCCAATAGAATTGATGGTTTGCATTACATCAGGAGTTTTAAGGACAGAAATTGATTAGTCTGCAAGACTAGGGATGCGGCCGTGGGCATGTTTTATCCCTCGTTTAGTTTTCTTTGTACTACAGCTACTCATAGAAACCATCGGGAAGCAGGGGGGTTGGAACGTGTGGCTAAATCTCTCCAGGGAGGATTTCAGACACCAGATCTCAATCCCTTCAACATTTGAGGCAATTTTACCAAATTTTTGAGAGCTAACCTCTAGACCATACCAAGTTGTGCTAGAGCCCACCCCGAAAAAGTGTTGTATTAGCCAGAACAGGGAACTCCCGATCTTTTCTATGAGTAGCTATAGTAGTTTTCTCGATCTCGTCTAATCGATCTGAGGGTTAAACTGGGAGACCCCTTGAGCCCAGCGAAAGAGGGGGCGTAGCCTAGATTGAGCGGAGCGAACGTTGTAGCGAAGCCAGAGGCGTAGCGGAGTGGCTTGTGTGGTTACCGTAAGGTTTCCACCAACTAAAGACCTGGGCGAACCACCAGGTAAGATTCTGTCTTTAGTTGCTGGAACGCGGAAGGGATGCGAGAGGAACGCTGCAAGTGAGCCTCCCCCGCACTTGGTTGAAAAGCAGCAAAGCTTCTTCAACCCCACTATTCGAGAAGCAGCGATTGAACAAGAATATCTACGAACAGCACGACGAGCGAGCATCTACAGTATAGCAACAAGGTGAGTCTGTTTAATGCCACATTATTTCTCTAACTGGCTAGAGTATTCAAAACTGACTTGCTAAATTTATGAGAATAGAGTAATCATCCCCCAAGTAACCGAGCAGCCACCAAGAAGAAGGGTAGAAGGGGGGAGCTCCCCAACCTAGCCGGTCACCCGGAGGGGAGGGGAATTTGGGCACTGCCATACTTTAGTTAGAGTGAGTGCAGAATGATTAAAACAAACCGAGCAGCCACCGACAATCCAACCATGTCCACGGTGTTCAACAAACTCATTAGGGCTGCTCCTTGCGTGATTCCGAGGATCCCCCCGCCTGTCCAGCAGATCCAACGCCGCTCCATGAATACTCCCAGTGACGGCGCCGAGTCGGAGGAGGCAGCGGGTGGCACACAAACTGCACTTATTCTCGCCCCAAGTAGATGTACTTATTAATGGGGTAGTCGTTTTTGTGAATAAAAGGATTACTAAAAGCTACTCTACTCTAGTGCAGCTTTCAGTAACTTTGCTGCGGCCATCTCCTTCGAAATCTGCGGAGGTGCCCGGTTCGAAGGGTTAGGGTTACCTCGGTTCCGTCGCTCGTCAATCAGCCTTCTGCATAGAACAGTGAGACTGCAGGAAACGGAATAGGGCTAGAGAACATCGGGAGCGCAAGCGAGTCTGGATAACCACAAACATGCGCCCAAAAAGCAAGAGTATGAATCAACGTCCGTTTTGTCAAGTTAAAAGTGACACGACCCCTTTCCACTCTCTAGAAGCGGCTAGTTTCGTGTAGATGTTGTGAAAGTCTTGCAGATACAATTAAATAGTCTGACAAACGGCTTGGATATATCGATATCATACGGCATTAGGATACGCACCAGCGAAAGTACAGTGGGCTGACAGACTAACAATTGAAGCGAATAATCCCCCCAATAAAGCAATGGCGTTACCTCTTTATTTTATGCTGTCACCCATTACGAGGACCCAAATCCGAATCTTCCGGCAAAGTGTATTGGGGGCATTTAATACAGAGCCATAGCCCCGCACCGTCTGAACTAGGACGATTGTCGTTTTTCTGCTTGAAAATGTGAGTTAGGGTATGGGGCACGGGTTGAACTACTCGGTAGTGCACAAACCCCTAAAGTGCAAAATATGCCCTGTAGACTACATGGTGTAACTCATTTGAAACGCCGATTCGCTTGTTGCCTGCCTCTACCTGCCAAGCTCGATCTCTCACAGCAACCTGCGGTAGACATTTTCTCTTACCTGCCGCAAGCTTCGTCTCCCATGCGTAGGTATGGTTACAATAGATTCGTCCATGTCCCAGCCAGCCAAATAGCGAAGCAATAGCAATTAGTGAACATAATCAATCCCCATATCGTCGGGCTACAGAATTGTTGGGTTCTCGTTGGAACGATAAGGGCGTTTCACAACCGTCTACCTTGTCTAGCCTTGTAAGAGAGGGTATTGGGTGGTAGACACCCATAATGCGTAGAGTAGCAGCGCTCGTATTAGTCGTGCTCCATATCCAATTTATGTGTACCACTCCAGGGCCACCGCGGTCTTCGTCTTCGCATGATACGTTCCCCGCTTGAAAATTGTTCCCTACTTGAAAATTATGGGGACCGGGGATCCTGGAACACCACTGCGGTATTCCCATCTCGTCTCCTGTTCGGGCAAAATCTCAATGAAGTCTCGAGCTTTGCAAAGACTCAACTTTCCGGCTCTCTGGGCGGGCTTGTGTGGAGAAATAGTGACGCGAGGACGGTGCTGTAGTCTACGGAATTGTCGCGGGTACCCACACAAAATCATGGATTATCAACCAATACAGCCACGAAGAATTAAGAACAAAACGAACTGACCCCGACTCTCGAGGACAGTAGTTCGGCATCTCTGTCCGGTTGGCCGGGAAAACAGGTGGTTACAAGCTGCCCTCATGCGAATTGAGGTGGATTCATGCTACATCACCGTAGTACTTTGAGGACTATTATGGCTAGTTTCTACCACAGCGCCCTTTAAGAAAGGATAAGATAATAGGCGGCGCTTAGTCCAATGCTCAAACGTCTCGATTGCAGAGATTCATAAAATATCACGAATGATTTGATCTCCTGAGTCGTCCCACTACTACGTCTGGTCCATTCCCCAAACTCGTTTGCAGGAGCAAGGGCCCTCTAGAACCGTAGGAATTTCACGGCTCGCCACGAAAGCTTCAAAGCAATCCGCAAACCTCCAATAACCAACCACCCATCTTATTGCAAGGCAATCGCTAATAACTGCAATTATCTCTTCATCCCCCATACTCATGCCTTAATATAAAGTCCTCTCCATATTGCCAGCTAAAAATATTGTATTATGCACATTGCAAAAGGAAGCTGATTCGCCTTTGACATTGTTCACAGCCCAGCTTCACTCTCGCCTTGCCTTACCTTACCGGCCGGCAGTCACATAGCCGCCTGCTATAACCTAACCACAACTGGAACTTGGTAATCATTCCATATGGGCCAAAGCGCACGACATCCGCAGGCTGTTTGTGAGCCCCGAGCTGCTGACGATCGGATCGGGGTGAATCTGAGGATTGCGGATAATCAGAAGTTTAGGACGTTTCATAAATTATGCAAAAACCGCGAAATCGCACAAACTCCGGAGTCAAACAAACCTCATCAGTCCCCAGATAGAACATCTGTGGGGGTTGGTGGCCGGTCAATTCAATGATTGACCAGGCGGCAATATCGATGCCGGCTCCGTCCACTCCCACACAGTCATCCCAATTTCATGGTCATCACGGTTCTTGGTAAGGATGACGTTGGTCCCAATAATGGGTCTCGGGATTTGTGCGGTTGGATTGATTGGGATTATATAGTTTTCGCTTTCGCTGGTGTTTCCACCAGTTGTATGTAGAAAGTTGCGGGAGTGTTTGGGGTGACAAACCGTGATCCCCTGCCGCCTGAGGAATCGCATGCACAAACTACAAGGAGTAGATATGATACGAGACTAAACGGGAAATCCGTATAATCCCAACCCTGCCCGTCAATTCAAAATTGGCCGCAGAGTGCTGTCACTGCGGATATATTTTCTGTGCAGTCCGCATATACTACCCGCTGTTCGACGGCCCTTGGAATCTTTCGGATTCACGCAAAACACTGCGAGTGAGATTTCGTGATCTGCATAACTCTGTTCACTTTCCGGGTACGCAAGCCGATGCCACGTGTGAGGCGAGGCTCGAGGGTTATAGGCCTCTAGAGCTGCGTTTGAAACTGTACTTTACGTCTTGCAGCGAAGCCGGGAGGTTGATTGGGTATTCTTATGTGCTGTACCTACAGGTACTATACGTCTTGGGGTCGGGCGGCGGAGGGATCAATCAAATGGATTCTGTTCTGGACCCACGCGGAGCCGGCAAGCTGGAGCGCACTGACTCCAGATTTCCCACGTTTTCCCGGTCAATGCTGCGGCGCTGGAACGGGAGCATCCGATCGTCTATTTCGCTATACCCGAGTTTTGCGTGGGATGGTATCCGCCCACAGTACAATCTTGCCGAAGCAACGCACGTGACCTCGGCTGTGCTGGAATCTTCAGACGCTCCTTACAATCCATTTTTTACATGGTTGAAGGATTTACATTTCCGGACCAAGGTAGAGCGTTTGCTGGAGGCGACGACGGCCTTCGCTTGTTTGACTTATTCGCAGCATTATTGTGCCACCGGAAGAAAACTCTCAGAATATCCTTGATGCTTGCTCAAAACCTTGCAAGGTCTGCGGGAGAAAATTCTGGAAAGGGATTTCACTTACCCTATGGAGAATCGCCAAAGGATGTCTTTCTTTGTTTGTTCGCAGCAAGCTAATCGCAGCCGTGCCGTGCTCGAGCGAGTGAGTGACGTGGAGTCCGACGGTAAACTCGATCGAGGTTGATATGCAGCAATCGGCAACCGCTGTTGGTGGGTTGAACAACGTGCTGCTGCTTGCTGCTGCACTGTCTCACCAACCGTCCTGTGCATACAACCTCCTAGAAATTGCAGAGTTTCGTGCTAAAGGCGCCAATATAATGTGATATACTTCGAGTGCTCCTCTAAGACGTGTGTTGTCAAGTGACGAGAGCTGTGGCCCAACTGCAGTCTTGTTCCTTCTTTCTTTCGCTCGCAGCTTCGGCCGGAGCACCGCGACTCGAGTTTGAACCTTATGTACTCGCATGTATCAAGTGTAGCATTTAGCTTGACGGCTGCCCGAATCGGACATCACGCACTCTACCTCTACCCCTAGCCTACAGTCGGACGGGAGTCAACATCCACGTAGAGAGGGGACAAAGCTGCTCTAAGCTCCGCTCAAAATAAAGAGCTATGTATCCGCGCAGAGACACTTATTACTTGTGCTCGTACATATCCTTCGCTCGAGCTGCTGCTGTCTCCCACACTCCGCTCTCCACTGCTGCCCACCTTCTCTCCGCCAACCATCCCGGTCATTCAGCCACCGTCTGCATGCATATTCAATAACACTGGTCCAATCGTCGACGACCAGTGAAGCTGTTGTCAGGCGCCTCGGGAGATCTTCAGATAGAGTAAGTAGAGGGCTGCCTTGGAGAAGAAGCAAGCAAAAGCCCCGGTGGTTCACACTGGTGGAGAAAGTTTGTTCGCTAGAGGAGTACGAAGTCGAACGGAGAGAAGTTTCCGAAAGAGTGTGTGGGGGTGTTTATTCGGTTGGCCCTTTTCACGATCGATTTAGTTTCATAGCTACCGGTGCCCTAAATATCTTTTTCCGAAATCTCACTGCTCACCAGGCGTACCAGGCATTGCTTGCTATTTTCCCAACTATAGTCTTTTCTTTTCTTATATTTCGGAATACTTACTACTACAGCACAAAGTACGGACGAAAAGTGCAGTGAAGGCCGAGAGAAAGGAAGGAAGGAAGGAAGAAAGGAATAAAAGTGCTGCAGTTGCAGGGTCAAGAACAAGGAAAGGGCTTGCAACCATGCCGATAACAACAGCTCCAACACCGCAGCCTGCGGGGCAGCAGCATCAGCATCAGCAGCAGCACCACAACCATCGCCGAATCCACTCCCTAAAGACAACCCTCAACTTTTTCAAGGCTTCCAAAACCTTGGCCCAAGTTTCTCCCGTCAGGCGGCGCGAATTAACGATAAGTACGCCCATCTACAACGCGGCGCCTTCAATTATCGGAGAGGAAGACGACGCGGGTATCTCCCCAACCGAGCCACGACCAGCGCCAACGCCAACGCCAACGCCAACAACGCCACTGAGCCGATCTGGTGCTGGAGGCCCTATTTTCGACACGCAGTCGTATAGTTCTCGATTCCACTCCACTCCTTCTTTTGAAGGAACTGGTCGGAGGAGAGGAGGTACACCGCTTGGACGGGGAAGCGAGCTCAACGGTGGTGCGACGGATATCGAAGGACAAATGAATCCTCGAACCAGATCACCAGATCCCTCAGGAACCAGTGACCTTGAGCGTTCTTCGAACGATAAACAAAGTTCAACAGCTTCTGGAGGGGGCAAGAAGACAGCCGCGAAATTACGGATGGCCCTGAGTTTGCTGAGTCGCCGGAGATCAAACCCCAACTTGCGCAAAGCTTATGTGGCGCCTGTGGATGAGAATGGTGCTACTAGGGACAGCTGGGGGCCGTTTAACGTGTGTTGTTGTTTCTATGTTCTTATTATATCACTATCGGTGCTGACGTTGGTGGTGGTAGGAGGAGCCTCTACTGGACCCGGATTATGTTGAAGCTGGTCGTTTTTCGCCAAGTGTTACCGCTACACCGGCGAGACGACCAAGCACCACCACAAAATCCAGCGGCTTCAAGTTTACGTTGCCGGTCCGTGGCAGCAGCCGTAATGTGCTCAGCAAACCGCGACGAGAGGACCAACCGCGACGGGCCACGGTTGCGAGCGTGATATTGGGCGACGAGTCTCAAGCTGGCAATGGGTGGGATGGCATTGGGGCTAGACCCAGGAGCAGCCAATCAACATTGCCCGGGGAGCTTACAGTGCCTGATGAACCGGGTGATGGGAGTTTATTCAGTCGCGAGAGTGCAGCTTTGGGTGCACCCAGCCCTGGTCAAGGTGGTCTTTTCCCCCGACCTGCTAGTCTCCAAAGACACTGGAGTGACGGTGCACAAAAAAAGATTGAAGAAGCAGACCCGAACCCGACGAGCGAACGCACTACTCAGCCCAGGCAACACCAGGATCCAAACAGAGTCAGACCTTTGAGCTTTGGTAGTCTCTCGAATGGGTTTGGAAGCTTGAAGATCACAGAGGCTGCAGCTCTTGAGAGCCGGGTTAAAGAATTGGAAACACAGGTTGCCGACTTACGAAGCATTATTGCCGAGTCCGCAAATTGGTCGCCTCAACCATTTGACGAGTCTGTGCTTTCACATTCCAACGGTTTCAACGTGTCACCCGGCACATCCTTCTCAAGACCGAACTCAGACACAGCGGTTGCCCCAGAGGAGTCATTGCGGTACGAACAAGTCAGTCCGCGAGGCTCAGTAGCGACCAAGGACAGGGAAAGAACGCTTTCGGTTTTGGAAGGCATACACCTCGACCCGGAGAACAAGAGAAGCACACTCTCAACCATCCGGGCACCGCGACGCGGCAGCACGAGCGTGAGCGTGAACGAGAACTCAACTCAATCCGTCAACATGGCAGAGTACACGGGCATCGTGGCCATGGTGAAGCGAGAACAGAAGGCCCGCCGGCGACTAGAGCAACAAGTCGCAGCTCTGCAGGAACAAATGGCCACGGTCCTGCACCGCCAGCTGATTGCTGATTCCAGTCATCGAAGCCCAATACTCGAAAACGTCTCGCCGCGTCGACGTCACCACCACACTGACTTCAACGCCTTGCACCGCAAGGCCAGCAGCGAAGTTCCAACCCCGGACATCACGCCGCCGCCCTCCTCCAGTAATGCGGCGGCGCGGCAGTCCGCGAATATATTTACAAGCTTTGACAGTGGCGCCCCCCCCAGTGACGATGGCCACAGCACCAACAGCTACTATGATGCGGGTAGGACCAATAGCGATGCGTGGCAGACCCCCAGCGAGGAGAAGGAGAATATGCTAGAGAGAACGGACTCCGCGTCGACGTTTGGAGAACCCCTGTTGATTTTCCCACCGCCTGGTGGCAACGGCAGTAGCAGGACGCTGAGTTTGAGCCAGTTGACGCTGAAGAGCTCGTCCAAGTTTGCTCGGCGGGTGTAGCCGGGGAGGAGGGGTTTACTATGGACTTTTTTTCTTGTATATTGTTTTGTGTTGTTTAAGGATACCCCACATTTTGTGTTTAGCGATATCATCATCGTCATCATTGTTTTCCTTTTCTTGGGAGTTCATTAATTGGCATGCCTATGGTCGGGCTTGGGGGGGGGTGGGGGGGTT